>Ga0210039_1000451_pt1 | contig 43562 bp, 48 predicted proteins | sample CryGeyCG2114_250_3_FD_185460 | JGI IMG/M metagenome (GOLD analysis project Ga0210039, IMG submission 185460) | Groundwater microbial communities from aquifer - Crystal Geyser CG17_big_fil_post_rev_8/21/14_2.50 (SPAdes) (version 2) | ecosystem: Environmental > Aquatic > Deep subsurface >...
TCCGAATCACTTGGCAAACGTATCCGCGCCGCTCAAAACCAAAAAATCAACTATATGCTCATCGTAGGAGAGAAAGAGCAGAAATCAAGGTCCATCGCGGTACGAGACCGGGAAAAGGGGAATCTTGGTGTAATGAAAATTGAGAAATTTTTAGAAAAAATAAAAAAAGAGCTTAAGGACAAGAAATGATTTTGCAATGAAGTATTATATCAAGATTTTCGGCTGTCAAATGAACCATTCCGACGCCGAAAGAGTTTCCGCAATACTCGCAAAATATAAACTTAAACAAGCCTCGTCAATCGATGAGGCTAATTTAGTCATATTTGTCACCTGCGGCGTGCGCCAAAGCGCTGAAGATCGTGTTTATGGACAAATAAACAATCTTCGCAAAAAATATCCGGAGAAAAAAATAATTCTCACCGGCTGTTTGGCGCACCAGAGAGATGTTCAGCGAAGACTGAAAGACAAGGTTGATTTATTTACCATAATCAAAGATTTTCCCAAGAAAATTTTATTTGTCATTGCGAGGAACGTAGCGACGAAGCAATCCCGAACAATACAAGAAAACGCGAGATTGCTTCGCTACGCTCGCAATGACAAAAGCGATTACCTCAAAATCACTCCGCGCTACACAAATTCTTATACCGCATATATTCCTATCATGACCGGCTGCGATAATTTCTGCGCCTATTGCGTCGTCCCCTGCGCCCGCGGACGCGAATATTCAAGACCCGCGGAAGATATTCTGAAGGAAGTAAAACACCTTGCGAATAAAGGCTATAAAGAAATTATATTGCTTGGCCAAAACGTTAACTCCTACTATTGTCATCCCGAGCGGAATCTCGACGGTTTAGTCGGGATGCAGTCGAGGGATCTGCATGCATCAGCAAATAGCAAGCCACTGCTTCCGCACGCAGATTCCTCCACTCCGCTTCGCTTCGGTCAGAATGACAAAGAAATAGATTTTCCAAAACTTCTTCATCTCATCGAAAAAATTCCCGGCCGCTTCTGGATAACTTTCCTCACTTCCCATCCTAAAGACATGTCCGACGAACTGATTGAAACTATTGCTAAGAGCAAGAAGATCTGCGAGTATATCAGCTTGCCGGCGCAGTCAGGAGATGATGCAATTCTCAAGAAAATGAACCGGCATTATTCAGTCGCTCACTATAAAAAACTTATCAAGAAAATCCGCGCGGAGTTTGTAGGTGTCCGACCGCAGTCTGATACGGTCGGCGGTCGGACACCTACAGAAAAAAAGTTGCCCCCTGCCATTTCCACCGACATTATCGTCGGCTTTCCCGGCGAAACGAAAAATCAATTTGAAAACACGGCTAAACTCCTTCGCGAAATGAAATTCGATATGGCCTATATCTCCCAATACTCCCCCCGCCCCGAAACCGTTGCTTGGAAACTAAAGGACAATGTCTCAAAAAAAGAAAAAGCCCGCCGGGAAAAAGTTTTGACGAAGATCCTCGAAAAAACCGCGCTGGAAAATAACAAAAAATACGTTGGAAAAGTAGTTGAAGTTTTAGTCGATAGAAGGTTCGACCTTGAGGAATTCCCCGACGAAAAGTCGGGGAAGGGAAAGGTCGAACCTTGGAGAGAAAAATACCTCGCTCACACCCGCACCCAAAAGAAAGTCATGTTTTCCTCCGACAAAAAAATCCCCGTCGGGAATTTCGCAAAAGTCAAAATCACAAAAGTGAAAGCATTTGGGATGGAGGGAGAAATTAAAAAGGGCCGTCATGCCGACAGCGACAGAGGCCCTATATAAAGTGAAGATTAACCATGTAGCCACCCATAATTATGGTAGGAGGCTACTAGCTACGAAGTTAAGATACTCCTCATAGCATTCCTCGCAGAGTGACTTTTCCTCTACCTCGCCAGTTCGGGGGTTTATTAACTTAATCACTCTCTCTATGGGTTTTTGTTCCCCACAACGACCACAACTTGTTTTATTTCCCGTTTCCTCCATTTGTTTTACTATCCTCCCTTCGTTTGGAAAATAAACAACATTAAAACATAGCTTATATATATAAAATTATGTCAAGTAGTCGTAAAATCCTCGTCATTCTCGGTCCGACTTCATCGGGAAAGTCCGATATTGCCATTAAACTGGCTAAAAAGTTCAACGGTGAAATCATTTCCGCTGACAGCCGGCAGATTTATCGCGGGATGGATATCGGGACTGGAAAGGCGAAGCGAGATCGAAGATCTCGCGTAGTCCCGAATAAATCTAGCGAAGCTAGATTTCGTGAGGGATCTCGCGAAAATAGCAATGCTTTTATGTCTTGTAGCATCCCTCACTACATGATTTCTATTGCCAGTCCCCGTGCCAATTACAACGTCGCCAAATTTAAAAAACAAGCCGGAAAAATTATCAAGGATATCCTGAAGCGCGGGAAACTTCCCGTCATCTGCGGTGGGACTGGATTCTGGATTTCGGCGATCATTGATGACATAAATTTTCCAGAAGTCAAACCTGATTGGAAGTTGCGAAAAAAGCTCGAAAAATATTCCACCGAAAAACTTTTCGCGATGCTTGAAAAATTAGATCCCGAAAGGGCAAAAAATATCGACGCAAAAAACAAAGTCCGCCTCATCCGCGCCATCGAAATATGTAAATCAATAAAAAAAGTGCCAGTTCTTGCTGGCATCCCGAGCGTAGTCGAGGGATCTGGTCAGAATAACAAATATCAATTTCTCCAAATCGGCATAAAATTATCCCGCGAACAACTTTATAAAAATATCGAGAAGCGCGTTAAATTCCGTTTCAAGCAAGGAACGATTGAAGAAGTAAGAAAGCTACGCAAGCAGGAATTAAGCTGGAAAAAAATTCAATCTTTCGGCCTCGCCTATTTCTGGATTCCTTTATATCTCCAAAATAAAATATCCAAAGCTGAACTTATCAAAAAAGTTATCCATGCCGAAAAAAATTACGCCAAACGCCAAATGGCTTGGTTCAAAAGAGACAAAAGAATTAAGTGGTTTAGAAACAATGGCAGTATCTTAAAAAAAGTCTCAAATTATTTAAAATAAATTGGGCCGGAGACTTTGCTCCAGCCCGGTTTCTCTCAATTTTCCTTTTTACAAGCCTTTTTATCCTAAGAGTACTTTCTTGAGAAGCGCCATTCGGACATAAAGTCCGTTTTCCGCCTGTTGGATATATTTTGCCCGCGGGTCGTTGTCGAACCATTCCGGAATTTCGCCGAAGGCCGGATCGCGAGGCAGAGGATGCATCACAATCACGTCCTTTTTCAATTTTTTCACGACTTCCTTGGTTATCGAACAATTGTTTCTGATAAAATCATAATCCACTTGAATCCCTCCGAGTCTTTCTTTTTGCACCCGCGTCATATAAAACACATCAATTTTATTCGCGACGTCAATCAGTTTTTCGTATTCTGTGAATTTCACTTTTTTCTTCTTAAGATATTCTTTGATGTCGTCCCTCATTTTGAGAACTGAAGGTGAGACAAAAAAGAATTCCAGTTTTTCCGAATCCTGATATTTGTTAAGGAGATAAGCAAGAGAGCGAACTGTGCGCCCGTTTGCGAGATCCCCCACAAAGGCTATATTGATTCTCTCGCTATGAATGTTTTTCTTAAGTTCGTTATCATAAAATCTTTTAATCGTGTAAAGATCAAGAAGCGCCTGTGTTGGATGTTGACCTGCTCCGTCACCCGCATTGATGATGGAAACCGTTCGCCCGCTCGCCCGCGCCGCCTCGTCCGCTTCGCGCGCCATTCCTTCTTTATCCGTCCGCATCACAATGGCATCAACTCCATACCCGCAGAACATCGCGATTGTATCCTTCACGGTCTCACCTTTCACAACTGAAGAGAATTGCCGCGCCGGCGGAATAGCCATAACTCTCGCGCCAAGATTCTCCGCCGCGACAAAAAAAGATGACCACGTGCGGGTGCTCGGTTCATAAAACAGGAGAGCAATTCTCTTTTCTGCCATTTTCTTCCAGATACCCTCGCACCATTTTTTATCTTCTCCTGAAACATGATTATCATCCAGATACTCGCACATAATCTGCATACGGTCGGCTTCAGCAAACAAATCATTAAGAATTTCCCGATTGAACTGCTGGACTTCCAAAATTGATTTTCCTTTTAAAGATTCCGTAATTTTATTTTAGTACTTAGGCAGATTTTAGGCCGAGGATATTCCCCAGGCCTGTTTCACCAATCAATACATCACCATGCCCCTCGCCCTCCTATACCACAAGAGGGGCTGTGCTTGCTGCCAAATGGCTCCTCGCAAGACTTACATACCCAGGCATCCCCGGCAAGTTTATAGTCCATTTCATTGATCAATTTTTTACAGCCGTCTCCGAGCGCACAATTGCGCTGATTGCCTTTTGCCAAAATGCACCGCAGATGTACAAACTTGCACACGGGCACATTTTCAGGCCCACCGATAATTGAATAGAATTCCACTTTCACACTCGCCTCCATCGCCAGTCACCTCCTCCTAAGTTTCAGTTAGCTTAACACTATTTATTTAATTTTGCTTTCATAATACCCAAGGCAACTTTGGGGTTAATTTTCCCCTCACTCTCCTTCATAACTTGTCCGAGCAAAAATTGCAAGGCCGCCTGCTTGCCGGCCTTGAAGTCCGCAACTGGTTGGGAATTTTCAGAAACTACTTTTTCCACAATTTTTTCTATCTCCAAATCGTCTTCGATTTGTCCCAAATTTTTCTCCGCGATGATATGTTCCGGATCGGCGCCGGTTCTTACCATTTCCGCAAGAACCATTTGTGCCGTGCTAGAATTTATCTTACTTTTAGAAATTATACTCATAAGTTCACCGAAATTTTCGGGCGTTATCTTGAGATCTTTTATTCCGACTTTGTCATTTAAATATTTTTTCAACTCTGAAATAATATAATTGGCTGTGAGCTTGGCTAATTTACCATCATCTTTATCCCTCACCAAATCAAAACCATCTTCTTTACTCCTTTTTGATTTGGTGAGGGACGAGCATAACTCGCAAGCTTCGCTCACCGCTTCCTCAAAAAATTCCGCTGTTTCTTTATCCTGCGAAAGAACTTCGGCGTCATACTCCGGCAGTTTGTATTCGCTGCGAAATCTTATGATCTTTTGCGCTGGAAGTTCGGGAAGTTCTGCTCGGATTTTATTCACGTAATCTTCGCTGAACTCAAGCGGCGGCAAATCCGGTTCGGGAAAATAGCGATAATCGTGGGCGGATTCCTTTTCCCTTTGCGAGAAAGTCTGCATTTTGCTCTCGTCCCATCCTCTTGTTTCTTGGATAATTTTTTTTCTTTCTTCAAGCACCTCCATCTGTCTTTTGATTTCAAAATCAATGGCTTTCTCAACTGATTTGAAGGAATTTAGGTTTTTTATTTCAACCTTGGTGCCTCTTTCAGTCTTTTTTCGAGAAATAGAAATATTCGCTTCGCAACGCATGTGTCCTTTTTCCATATCAGCGTCGGAAATTCCGAGATAGCGCAAAATGAGCTGCAGTTCCTCGCAGAATTTCTTGGCTTCCTCGGCTGATTCAATATCCGGTTCTGTCACAAGCTCCATAAGCGGAATTCCCGAGCGGTTGAAATCAACGAGGCTAAAGTCAGTCCCCTTTTGATGAAGGAGTTTTCCGGTATCTTCTTCAAGATGAATGCGCGTGATATCAATTCTTTTTTTACCTATTATTAAATATCCACCCCCGCATATCGGCTGGTCATACTGGGAAATTTGATATCCCTTGGGAAGATCGGGATAAAAATAGTTTTTGCGGTCGAATTTGGAAATTTTTGCAATTTTGCAATTGAGAGCAAGGCCGGCTTTCACAACATATTCAATTGCTTTTTCGTTTGCAACTGGAAGCGCCCCGGGCTGGCCCGTGCAAACCGGGCAAATGTTGCTGTTCGGCACCCGGTCAAGCTCCAGCTCATTTTTGCACGCGCAAAACATCTTGGAAGCGGTTTTAAGCTCCACGTGCACTTCCATGCCGATTGTCGGCTCATACTTCATTTATTTTAATTTTCTGCTAATGATCTTTTTAATATCTTCAAAAATATCTTCAACGCTTCTCTCTCCGTCGATGACATAGAAATTAGGAAAGCTTTTTCCCATCAAGTTGTATTCTTTCTGAGCCTTTGCCAGTTTTTTTTCTTTTTCAAAAAATTCTTTCCGGATGCGCGCTTTCGCGATTCTTCGCAGACATTCTTTCGGCGAAACGCGAAGATAAAAAGTTGAATCAGGCGGGCGAAAATTTTTATTTATCTCATAGAGCCATTTGGGATCGAGATCACCAGTAGCTTAGCTTGAGTAGTAGTACCGGATCCATCCAAACCTTCAAGAACAATAAATAATCCTCTCTTTCTTTTTTTCATAAGCTAAATTTGTGTCTCCCTCCCTTCCGTCGTCACTCTCCCGCCCTGCCATTGGCCGCGATACTGACTGCCCTCTCCCCGAACTTCGTGGAAAGTGATATGGACAACCCGTGCACCCATGTCGACTTTGATATTCGATTTTCCGAGATTGCAAAGACCAAATGTGAGCTCACCCTGATAACCGGTATTCACGATTCCATTAAAAAGCGCGAGTCCTGACCGGAAAAGAGTCGTTCGCGGGAAAATTATTCCCGCGATATCAATCGGGAGATTCACTTTTTCCACGGTTTTGATGAGATAATATTTCCCCGGCTCGAAGATATAGGAAGCCACTTTTTTAGAGTCATATTTCGCGACCAGACTTGATTTAGGTGTTTCTCTTTCTTCAAGGCCTAAATAACCATAACCCTCCAGTTCATATACTTCCCCCATCCGCAAATCAAAACCGGATCCTTCAGGATTTTCCAGCTCACGCTCGGATAAGCCTTCAATAAGTTTTTTTTCTTTTATGAGACGAGGAAGTTCTTTGATTCCTAATATCATATTCTTTAATTACGTCTTATGTGTTTCATGTTATGTGTGTTACGTGCTCGGCAGTCTCCTCCTCGATGTATCATCCTCCAAAAAACCCTTGAACCATTTTTTGTCCTCCTTGGAAAGCTTCACTTGTCGGATCCTGACGTTCGCTTCTTCCACCACTTCCCGCCAGTGTTTGTCCCGTTTAACATGCTTTGACTCATAGCCGATTTCATAAACAATTTCGCGGATTCCTGCCCGAACTAAAAGCTTGGTGCAAACATAACAGGGAAAAAGAGTGAAATAGGCCGTGGCACCTTCAATACTGATTCCACAGCGGGCCGCGAGAGCAATAGCATTAGCTTCTGAATGAATGCTTCGACAAAAATCGTATTTAGCGTGATCCGGAGCTTTGATGCTTCGGCGGTAGCATACTCCTTCATCAGAGCAGTGCGGAACTCCCGGCATGGAACCGTTGTATCCAGTGGACAATACCTGCTTATCACGTATAATCACGCAACCGGTCGGGCGCGAAAGGCAGGTTGAACGAGACGCGGCCATTTTGGCCAGGGCGAGAAAATAAGAATCCCATGATGGTCTCTTGAAAGCTGAAGGCATAAAATTTTATTTTTAGTTAAAAAGAGGCACCCCTTCTACAAGTGCCTTATTATTATAATGGGTCATAAAAGAAAAGGCAAAATTACTCTACTCTCGCAAACACCACCACCTGCACTTTGTCGCCGTATTTTTTCGCGCATTTGGGGCAGGTGGCGTACCAGAAGATGAATTCTTTAGGCAAAAAGCCCTTTTCTCGGCAGTATTTCTTGGTTTCTTTGATCCACTTTCGCATATCGCCGTAGTGCCCCTCAAAGAGCCGTATCAAAAATTTTCCGGTGAGGAGTTCTGTTTCAAAAATATCCGTTTTTTTACTTACGGGAATAAGCATTTCCCCTCCCCAGAGGTTATCGCACTTTGAAAGCACCATTGGCTCGGCCGCAAGTCCCGCTTCTTTGATTTTTTCAAGCCCCCGAACGATTTTTTTTCCGAAACCTATTGGCACGTGAATAAAGGACCAGTAGCGGTCTTTGTAAAACGGCTTATCGCGCCAGACGATTTCTTTTTTGTCCCATTCTTCAAGACTTAACCTTTTACAACATTCGTCATTCATAGGCTGATAAACTTTACCGGCAAAACTTTTCGGAAAACTCCCGCGATCATAAACGAATCCGACTCGTGGATATAGATCGGTTGGTGGAAAGAATTGGTGGAGCTTGGAAAAAGTCCGATGACGCCGTTTCCAAGTTTTCGAAAATGCTTGATAGTCGCCAATCCGTTCACGACCGCGACTACGATTTTCCCGTCGTAATTGAAATCCGAATCCTTTTTCTCAAAAATTACATAATCTCCGTCATTAATATCTTCTTTATTCATCGAGTCTCCCAAAGTTTTCACCGCAAAAAGTTTTGCTTTCATGCTGGGTTTTAAGAGACTTTCCGAAATTTGAAGATAGCCGTCCACATTATCTTCCGCAAAAGCCAGCGCGTCTCCAGCTGAAGCTAAACCATAGACCGGAATCCGAAGAGCTCCTTCGAGGCCGGCCGGGAGATTTTCATTTTCAACGAGATATAGCTTCCTAAAAACATCACGCTTCAGCAGATCTTTTTTCTCGAGAGCCTCAACCACCTGCGCGACGCTTTTCACTGACTCGTATTTCATTCCCTTTTTTTGAAGATATTTGCTGATTTTATAGGTTGTCGGATTCCCCTGTCCGCCATCGGTTATTTCCCTGATAGTTTCCAAAATTAAACTTTGCTTGTCTGTTAAGTTTTGCATAGTTTTTTTGGTATTAAGTATTTAGTATCTAGTATTTGGTATCTAATATTTTTTTATTAAAAAAGCTATACGAAATACTAAATACAATATACCAGCTACTAACAATATCACTATATCACTATTCCTCTGTCAGTGTCAATCGCTATTTTGTGAATAACAGTATATTTAGGCTTATATAAAACAAAAAATATCGCGAAGCCCGCTTCGCCAGTAAGGCAAGCGACACCAGGATTTTGAACTTTACGCTCTAAATTTTGAACTTTTCTATCCTTTCACCACTCCCAACGGCCGGAGTCTTGCAACTTTTTGCGCGAGGTCGGCTTCATGGACGACATTTACCACATTATCAATATCCTTATAAGCAATCGGCGCTTCTTCGCCAAGTTCTCCTCGCGAGGCAACCCGAATTACAATGCCCTTTTGTTCTAACTCTTTTCGCAATTGTCCTATATCTACAATTTTTTTAGCTTTTTTTCGGCTCATGATACGTCCCGCTCCGTGGCAAACGCTTCCAAAAGTTTGATTCATTGCTTCTTGAGCGCCGACGAGAACATAAGAAGCCGTTCCCATAGTACCGGGAATAATGACCGGCTGGCCGATGTTCCTGAAATGTTCCGGCAATTCTTTTCTTCCCGCCGGAAAAGCTCTTGTGGCTCCTTTTCGATGGACGCAAAGCATTTTTTTTCCTTGTTTACCCCGTGCTCCTCGAATTTTGCCATATTGTGGGCGACATCATAGAGTAATTCCAGTTTTCCACCGCTATCTCCCAAAATTCTTTTCCAAGCTCCGCGAACATTGTGGGAAATCGTGTGCCGATTGACCCAGGCAAAATTGGCCGCCGCCGCCATCGCCCCCAGATAATTTTTTCCTTCTTTGCTTCCTATCGGAGCATAAACCAATTCCCTGTCAGCGAGCCGGATATTATTTTTCTGCGAATATTTCAAAAATTCCCGAATATAATCCGTCGCCACCTGATGACCCAATCCCCGCGAACCGCAATGGATCATAATTGTCACTTGCCCCAAAAATAATCCGAACTTTTTCGCCACTTCTTCATCGAAAATTTCTTCCACTCTTTGCGTTTCCAAAAAATGATTTCCCGAACCTAATGTTCCCAGCCCGTCTTTTCCGCGATTTTTGGCCCGCTCGCTCACTTTCTCCGGATCGGCGTTTTTCATTGAACCATATTCCTCGCAATTTTCAAAATCAAGTTTTTCCCCAATTCCCTGTCCGACCAATTCCTTAACTCCGTTTTCCAAAACACGATTCAGTTGAATATTATTCAATTTATCCCTCATCCGCGACCCCAGTCCCGATGGCACGTCTCTTTGTATCTGATTCACAAGCGGTAATATTTTGTCTTTAATCTCCTTGAAAGTTATTTGCGATTTCAAAAGCCGCACTCCGCAATTTATGTCGTAGCCCACCCCGCCCGGTGAAATAATTTCTTCATCCAAGTCAAAAGCCGCCACTCCCCCGATCGGAAATCCGTAGCCTTCGTGAATGTCCGGCATTGCCAGAGCCCATTTTTGAATCCCTGGAAGCGTCGCGACGTTAATCAACTGCCCGATCGACCGATCCTCAAAAACTTTCTCAAGCAGTTTTTCATCCGCATAAACCCTCGCCGGAACATTCATCTTGTCCCAGTGTTTTTTCGGAATTTCCCAGAGGTAAGGGGTAACTTTTTTGAGATCAGTTTTTTGCATTATCGCTGAATATTTTTCTTACGACGTCCGAAATCTCCACTTCGTCAATCAAAATATCATCCACCGGCATTCCAGCTCATTCGCCCAGCTGGTTTTGAAAACGGTGAAGTATTTTTTCATCCCTCAAAATTCATTTTCCTATAAATTTTCCTCGTTACCTCCACATCCGCGTTGCAGTAGTCGCAGATTTCCCTGATTTTTCCCTTTTTGTAATAGGAATAAACTTCCGAGCCGTCCATTTTGGTTTTGGATGATTCAATTCCAAAGGCCCGCGCGAGCACGTCGAGCGAGACTCCGCTCCGCTGGCTCCACTGGTTCCACTCATGCATTAGGTCATAAATCGGTTCGCTCCGATAGCGGGCGAAGCTTAAGCGAACTTTTGTTCTCGGCCTCACGCCGTGCACCATTGACCTCTGGACAACATATTTCAAGTCAAAATCCATCACGTTGAATCCGACAAACAAATCCACGTCCTCCGCCGCTTCCCAAAAGCTTTCCAAAATTTTCTTTTCGTCTTCACTGCAAATGCAATGCACCATCCCATCATCAATTGCGTACGAGATGCAAAATATTTTCCCAAAAGTCCCGTCGAGCCCCGTTCCGGCCAAAAACTGCTCGAAGCTCACCGAATATTTCTCCCCGTTTCTTCTTTTTTTCTTCTTCCGAAATTCGTGAATTTCCCGCAATACTTCGTGCATATGCTCCGGCGCGGGAAGAGTCTCGATGTCGAGAAACATTATTTTCTTAGGACTGTTATTGTAATAGTCGTTCATAAAATTATCTACGAATTACGAATACGCTTCGCTTTACAAATATACGAACGTACGAACGATAACTTATTCGTATATTCGTACTCAATTCGTAATTCGTAAAGACCTTCACATTTTATCGGGAGCGGAAATCCTCATTAACCTCAAAGTCTCCGCCAGAACTATTTTTACCGCTTTTACGAGCTCTAATCGCGCGGCCGTTAATTCCAAATTCTCTTCATCAATCACTCGGCATTCGTCATAGAACGAGTGGAATTTATCCGCAAGCCCGATTGCATATTGCGGAAGATGGTGAACAGCGTAATTTTGGGAAATTTCCTCGACGAGATCTGGAAATTTCAGAAGTTCGAAAATCAACGCGCGCTCTCTAACATTCAATGTTAGGACGCACCTAACATCGAGTGTTAGGTTCAGTTTTTCCGCTTTCCGCAAGATGCTCGCGATCCTCGCGTGGGCGTATTGGACATAATAGACGGGATTTTTCTCACTTTTTTCTTTCGCAAGATCCAAATTAAAAGTCATATGCGTGTCGGCGCTGTGCATCAAAAAGAAAAATCTGGTCGCGTCTTTTCCGGCTTCGTCAATCAAATCATCAACGCTCACATAAGTTCCCGCGCGCTTCGACATCTTCATTTCTTTTCCGTCTTTCAGAACTCGCACAAATTGAGTGAGAATTACATCCAGTTTATCTTTACACCCCAGCGCTTCCATCGCTCCCTTGATTCTCGCTATATCTCCGTGGTGATCGGCACCCCAGATGTCAATTAGTTTATCAAATCCTCGATCTAATTTCTCCTTGTGATAGGCAATGTCCGATCCAAAATATGTTTTTTCACCGGTGGATTTCTGAACCACTCTGTCTTTATCATCGCCAAATTGAGTAGATTTGAACCAAAGCGCACCGTCTTTTTCGTAAATAAAATCTTTCTCTCTCAAAACATTCATCACTTCATCCACTTTGCCGCTTTCCTGCAGTTCTTTTTCGGAGAAATAATTATCAAACCTGATCCCGAATTTTTCCATCGAAGGCTTTACGATCTCTTCCAAAATTATTTTTACTGCTTGTTCTCCCGCTTTCTTAGAATCCGTTTCGTCGATTCTACTTCTTAAATGTTCAATATATTCTCCTTTGTATTGCGCTTGTTCGTCTGGCGCAAATGAACGATCCAAAATATCGATCTGATTGCCGGCGTCATTGACATAATATTCCCGAAAAGTTTCGTATCCTGATTTTTCAAAAACATTTGCCAGCGTGTCCCCCAGCGGACCGCCTCGCGCGTTTCCAATATGCACCGGCCCGGTCGGATTCGCCGATACGAAATCGAGATGAATTTTCTTGCCAGTCCCGATTTCTGAATTACCAAAATTATTTTCTGATTTATTTATTTGAGATACAGCTTGCTGAATTGATTTTTCCGAAAGATAAAAATTCAAAAAGCCGGGCAGGGCAACTTCGATTTTTTCGAACGCAAGCAAAGGTTCAACCTTAGCAACTGCTAAGGTTGAACCTTTGCGAAGTTCTTCCGCCACTTCCATCGGACTCTTCCCGACTTCTTTTGCCAAGAGCAACGCCACATTTGTCGAATAATCCCCTATCCCCTCCGGCGGATAATCAACATTTATTTTATCAATATCAAAATCAATTCCAAAAGCGGATTTGATGGCTTGTTGAATAAGTTGTTGAATTTGAGATTTCATATTTTTCAGTATAGCAGTTTTATTGCCTAAAAATCAATTTCCCGCTTTAATTAGAGTATGAGCGTTTTAGCAGTGAACAAACGAGCCAATTACGACTACGACATTTCCGACAAATATGAAGCCGGGTTGGTTTTGCACGGATTTGAGGTGAAGTCGGTGAAGACAGGACACATCAGCCTCAAGGGAAGTTTCGTGACAGTAAAGGGAAATGAGTTATATCTCACCAACGCCAATATTCCTTTATATAAGCACGCAGGAGAGGTAAAAAATTATGACCCAACTCAACCACGAAAACTACTCCTGCATAAAGCTGAAATTGCCCGTTTAATAGGAAAATCCCGGGCTGAAGGGTTGACACTTGTGCCCATTCGGGTGTATACTAAACGAGGTCTTTTGAAGCTGGAATTTGGCATAGGAAAGGGCAGAAAGAAACATGACAAGCGGGAAGTAATACGAAAAAGAGAAAGTGATAGAAAAATTGCAAGAGCTTTGAAATCATAAACGGCGGTCCCGCCGGCACCGTTTTATCTAAAGCGATGCGGGCGGGGATGAACGGTTTCGACAATTTGTTCTCTCAAAATATGCAAGTCGAGCATGATATTGATCTCGTTAAACTCTATATCAACGACTATAAGTGCAAACTTATTTTCAAAGGCTAAGCAAGCATTTGCCAACGCATTTGCCCCTGCTTACGCTTCCGCTATTGCCTAATTCGCGATAGCCATCGAGTCGCTCACTCCTAATAGGCGATCACTCGGTGTCATATATTAGGATTGATGAATTATTTTTTCTCGAGGCAATTCATGACACAAAAATCGGGAACGGCTTGTTAAGGTTTTGCCTGTTTTATACTTAACAAGTTAGTCAAAATAAACCGGCTAAGCTTGTAGAATATTTTGAAGGAATCAAATTTGGACATGGGTTCAATTCCCATCATCTCCAATTCTAATTAGTAAAACAAAACATATAAGACGAAGATATTTCCGTCCCCGGCCGAAATTCCGGGGACCGCGAATCAGAATCAACGAATATATCCGCCTTTCGCCGGTAAGGCTCATTGATGAAAATGGTAAGCAGGTTGGGGTTGTCCCAACGGACGAGGCTTTGCAGATGGCTCAGGAAAGAGAGCTGGACTTGGTCGAGATTGTCCCCAATGCCCGTCCGCCGGTTGTGAAGATTATAGACTTTGGAAAATACCAATACCAGAAAGCCAAAGAGGAACAACATCAGAAAGCCAAGCAAAAAAAGACCGAGGTGAAAGGAATACGATTGGGACTTCGAACCGACGAACATGACATTGAAGTGCGAAGAAAGCGGGCCGAGAAATTTTTATCCGGGGGAAACAAGGTGAAAATTGAAATTCGCTTGAGAGGAAGAGAAAAAGCTCACCAGCCGCTTGCCAGAGAAAACCTGAACAATTTCATTCAGTCAATTTCCGTTCCAAACAAGGTTGAACAAGAGACCAAAAAATTTCCGGGGGGATTCAATGTGATAATTATACCCATTAAATAATTCAAAGTATAAATTCGTGATTCGTTGATTAGCCCGCCTGCTTTGAAATGCCTCTGTCCACATTTGTTATTCCCCGATAAACTTATTAGCTTGTTATTTTGTAATCACTTCGATAACAATCAAAGCATTTCGGGCAGGCATTTATTCGCAGATTAGCATCACACCATTATGCCTAAGATGAAAACCCGAAAATCTGTCGCCAAGCGCGTGAAAGTCACCGTCCGCAAGAAAGTTATGCGCCGAGACGTCGGGCAAGATCATTTCAACGCTCGCGAATCAGGAAAAACCACCCGTTCTAAAAGACGGGATTTTCAAGTCTTCAAAACTGACGCGGAGAATATTTTGAGAAATTTACCCTATAGCTAAATATGTCGCGAATCAAACGCGGAAAAATTGCATTAAAACGACGAAAAAAAGTTTTGAAACAGGCTAAGGGTTTTATGTGGCGCCGAAAATCGCATTATCGCGCCGCCAAAGAAGCTCTGCTTAAAGCCGGAAAATATGCTTACCGTGACCGGAGAAATAAAAAAAGAACTTTTAGAAGCCTCTGGATTCTTCGTCTCAATGCCGCTCTTCGCGAACACGGGGAAAAATACTCAAGTTTCATCAAAAAACTCACCGATAAAAAAATCGCCATTGATCGAAAAGTTTTGAGTCAGATGGCGATGAAACAGCCGGAGCAGTTCAAGAAGTTTGTAGAGTCTGTGAAATAAAGTGAAATCTAAAATCTCAAAAAACCGGCCTAGCCGGTTTTTTCTTTTGGTATTCCGGAAACGATCTTTATTATTCTTCTCGCAAAACCCGCTCTTTTCATTTCTTTTCAGCTGAAAAAATTTCCTGAAACAATTCTTTGCCCAGTCGGTAAATAGCATAAAACGGCAGATAAAACCAGATGGTTTTCTTGACTATCCACTCAAAAAATTCTTCTACGTTCCACATCTTGGGCATCTGTTTTCAATTAACCCAGCGCCAAATCCCTTTTTCGTGCTAATTTATTTCGCAGGACTTGGTACGGAGCCAATAATCTTAAAGTTTCCTATATCATAAATCACGTCCTTTTTTTCGACAATAATCTTCCAGCCGTTTCTTCTCGCCACTCTTTCCAAATTGAGATTTGGGTTGAAAGCGATTGGACGCGCGACCATTTTCAGAAATCCAACATCGGACTCCGTATCCCCCACTCCATAAGAATCTTCGAGAGTCAATCCCTTTTCGGAAATATACTGGCCAACCAGATGTCCTTTATGCTTTACCGGCTCAAAAATTGTTTCCCCGGTATAAGTTCCTTTCCCGTCGGTTTCATAAACCGACCCGAATACTTCATCGAATTTCAAATACTTGTTGTATTCTTTCACAATCTCAATGGGAGAGCCGGATATGGCAATAATCATATAATTTTCTTTGCGAAGTTTTTTCACGAGATCGCGGGTGAAAATATAGGTTCGATCTTTGTTGAAATCGGCCACTTTTTTACTTGCGCCAACAACATCCTTTTGAGAACAGCCTTTCAGCTCTTTTTCATAAATGCGAACAATTTTTCTCCGATAATCTTCATATGTGCCGCGATGCTCCAGCCAATCAGCATAAGCGCGAACAAGCACGCTCCTTGCACGCTTGCTAAAAATTTTTCTCCAGGAAAGCTCATCAATCAGCTCAAAGTGAAGATTCTTTCGAAAAACTGTTCCGTCGATATCGAAAATAGCAAGTTTCTTTTTCATTTCTTTTTTCCGCTTCCCTCATGCATGTCGCGAAGGCGCAAATACAAACCCCAAACACCAACCATAATCCCCACCAAAAGCCACTGCGTCGACGCCAGCCACATCGATTCCACGGCCCAGCTGATGACGGCCATCAAAACCGCCGCCACCGACATAATGAAGAAAATATCCGATGATGATTTTATGCCCATATTACACCTCCTTTCACATTCTTACTTTATTTCAACTAACGTAATGATATCAAAAATTTATGATAATTCCAAATTTAATAATGAACAACTACCGGAATTCCAATATCGGAAAAATTATAGACCTTTTCCGCCGGTCCGATTCCAAGCCGCACGCAACCGTGCGAAACCGGAATCCCAAGATGGGCCGCGCCCTCCTTGTAGCCACCCAGCCATTCGGGAAGTTCATGAATGCCGTGTCCCACTCCAGTGAATTGCATAAAATACGGCATATAGAGTTTGTATTTCGCCGACCAGGCCCGCCCGCGCTTGGCTAAGATCTTGAAATTTCCCGTCGGCGTTGCCATTCCCCGTTTGCCAGTGGAAATCCGGTATGTTCCCAGCCTCCTGCTCTCCTCAAACATGGAAAGGTGCTGCTTCGACAAGTTGATGTCAATGTATCTTCCATCAGCAACTCTTGCTTCATGATCAATCACTTCTTCTTCCGGAATAACAGCCGAATTGCTTCTTATTATTTTAGGCTCCGGCTTTTTTTCGGTCTGAAACGTTCCGGAAAATACTTCCCGGACGGGCGCCGGGGAGCCATTTGAGGCGGGTTGAGCCATGATCTTCATTTCATACGTTGTTTCGTAATCCAATTTATCTTGAGAAAAGACGCGGAAAGTTTCTTTTCCTTCATCGCTTTCCCACCGAAATCCTTTTTGGGGCTCGATCACAAAATCCGTATTGAAATCATGGACTGAATGATCGAAAGTAATCTTGAAATCAGAGTTTATGCTTATGCTTCTTTCTTCTTTGCTTGGAACAACAAGGATCACTTGCGGAAAATCCTGAACCTTGAAATCAAATTTTTGAATTTTTGTTCTTGTCCTGAAAAGACCGTCTGGCACTGGTAATTCCAGCGTATAGTTTCGACCCGGTTCAAAATAATTCGCAGGTCTGACTTCCAGCTCCGTATTATTCTCATTCCACCACAATTTGAAATCGGCTTGCGGAAAAAGTTTCAGCTCCGGTTCCACTTCAGACGGTTTAACCGGTTGATTGAAAGAAAAAACCACTGAATCGTTGGGATCTATTTCCGAGCGGCTCTCTACTTTCACCTCTACTCTCGGTTTTCGCCAATATTGTTCCGTCCCGGCCATTATCAAAAAAATTGCCGTCAAAAAAGCGATTATCAGCAAAATAATCTCAAAAAACTTAAGCCAGAAGTGAGAATGGTTTTTACGCATTTCCCCCGCTATAGAGATAATCAAAAAAAACAAAAGCGGGCATCACCCGCTTTCTTTAGCTATCTGTATGTTATTCTAGCACAAAATCGGATTTTGGGCAAATGTTTTCACTTCAATTTACTCCATCTCTGTCGTCGCCGGCGGTTTGTCGGTTTCGTCGAAAAATACACGGACAATTCTCGGATGACGCGTAACAACACTCGAAATTTCTTTTCTGATGTGCGCTGGAAACTGAACACCGTGCGCAGTCATAAAGTCCATCGTTTTCACTGCCCGAACAATAACTGAATAAGCATAGACTCGCCCGTCGCCCTTGATGCCAACCGTCCGGTGACAGTCGAGCGCCACAATGAGCTGAGAGATATCGTCATATAGCTTGTATTTTTTCAAAATATCTGTCACTTCCCCATCCGCCCAGCGGACAATTTCAAGTTTTTCTTTTTTGGGCGGTTCGCCAATCACCCGAATAAAAAGTCCCGGCCCGGGAAAGGGCTGCCGCCCGGAAATGGAATCGGGCAATCTCAACTGCCGGGCCAGCTCGCGAACTTCATATTTGAACAAGTTCCGGAAAGGATGCAGTTCTTTGATTTTGAGATTCAATCCCACGTTGTGATGAGACTTAATAAGATCGGCTTTTCCGGCTGATCCGGATTCAATGAGATCGGTAGCTAGACTTCCCTGGATAATAAAATCAGCTTTGAAGCGTTTGGCTTCCTCTTCAAGAATCCGCCCGTATAATTTTTTAAACCTTTTTCTTTTGAGTTCCGAGTGGGTGTTTTTGCCAATCACTTTTTGAAAACGGCCTGCGGCTTTCACAATTTTGAGATTCACTCCGGCTGATTTCGCGTTGCCCGCGATTTCCTCCAATTCGTTTCTTCGAAGCGCACCCGTATCGATCGAGACCGCCAAAAGATTTTTCTGAAAAACGGCAGAAAGAACGGCGGAAAGCGTCGTTGAATCCACTCCCCCGCTAAAACCAATGATTGCCTTTTTTCCTTTTGCCGCGCCGGCTGTTTTATTTCGAATTTCGTTTATGATATCGGCCGGTTTCCAGTCCTTTTGACAGCCGGATATTTTCCCCAGAAAATTTAAAAGAATCTCTTTTCCTTCCTCGCTGTGGGTCACCTCGGGATGAAATTGAACTCCCCAAATCCTTTTTTCCGGATTCGCCATCGCGGCAACTGTGTTTGTGTCTTTCGAGCGAGCGATTATTTTATAGCCTTTGGGAACTTTTTCGACGCTATCCCCGTGACTGGCCCAGACAACACTTTGCTTTTTTATGCCGCTGAATAATTTTTCTTTTGTGTCAAATCCGGCAATGGTTTTTCCGTATTCTTTATTCTCCTGATGCGGCACGACCGAGCCGTTCTGTACGTGGGCAAGCCACTGCATTCCGTAGCAAATTCCGAGAATTGGAGTACTGGCCTTGAGAATATTCTTCGGCGGTCGGGGCGAACCATCCTCATACACGCTCGCACTCCCGCCTGATAATATGATTGCTTTCGGTCTATTATTTTTTAGCCAGCTTTCAGCTTTTCTCGGCGAAAAAATCGCTGAGCGGTATCCAAGCTCGCGAAGCATCCGTCCGATGACGAGAGTATATTGCGAACCAAGATCGATAATGAGAATTTGAATTGGTCTCATAAAATAATCAGAGGAAACATCACGGAACATACTGCTCGGTTACTTTGATGATTGTCTGGTTTTGGATTTCGACGATATAAGGCACGTTTTTGAGATGGGGTTTGCGGTTGGTGTCGAATATGCTCCGGAATTGATTGAATGAAATCTGCTGATTCCAACTGATGTCTCCTCCCGGCTCCCCGGCGCCGTAAGTTTGCATAAAAATTTCAACATCCGGCGAAATTTCGAAAGCGCGAATGAGCGGATTCACGTTTCGGATATAATAATCATTGAGCACGACACACTCGCCGGTTTTCGGACACTCCCCGTCTTCGCGCATTGCCTTTTCAGCCGCCTCGCCGGTAAGCCACTGAATGTAGTCAATATCAAGATAATTTTTCCCGCCCTTGACATAGATTTTTTTGATATGGCCCATTTGTCTCTCGCTGTTTGCCGGAAGCATGCCTGCTTCGCCCCCGCTCGGCACGGCCTGCGGCTCTTCCTCAAAGGTTGACTGCACTTGCTCTTTTTGGTTCTCGACATCCTCCTTTATTTTTTCCATTTGATTTTCCCACTGCTCCAGCTTGGGCTTGTTTTCTTTGATTTCTTTTTTTACTTTTTTGTAGCTCCAGTACGCGATTCCCCCGATCACAAGACCGGTGATAACGAAAAGTACCAAACACCCGCCCAGAATCCAAAAGAGGACTTTGTTATTGCTTTTTTGCGGAGTAGCCGCTTTTTCGCCTGTTTGCGTTTTCGTGTTTTGTTTCTGGTCCACTGGTTTGAAAATTATTTGTTATTTTTCGCTTTGTTGTATTATAGCACAAAATCGCTTAGCTGTATTTAATATGGTAAAATACTTGTATGAAAGCAGATAAAGGAGAGCTAAAATTTCCTGATGGATTTCTTTGGGGCGCGGCGACTTCCGCTTATCAGGTCGAGGGCGGAAACGTGAACGACTGGTCGGAATGGGAAAAGAAAAACGCCGATCGTCTCGCCGGGGAGGCAAAAACCAAATGGCAAAAATGGCAGCAGGAAAAGTTTCCGGAAATGTTTGATCCGAAAAATTATATTTGCGGCCGAGCCTGCGATTTTTATAATCGTTACGAATCGGATTTGGACATTGCCAAGTCTCTCGGTCTCAACGCTTTTCGCATCTCCATCGAATGGTCGCGAATCGAACCAGAGGAAGGAAAATTCGACGAGCGGGAAATCGAGCATTATCGGAAAGTCATCGAAGCCATCCGCGCGCGGGGAATGGAGCCGTTTGTGACGCTGTGGCATTTTACGAATCCCTTGTGGCTAGAAGAAATAGGCGGAGTTGAAAATAATAAATTCCCTTTTTATTTCTCGCGTTATGTGGAACAAGTAGCCGTTAATTTCGGGGAACTTGTTGATTATTGGATGACTTTCAATGAGCCAACGGTCATAATATTAAAGTCTTATCTTCGCGGGGAGTGGCCACCGGCAAAAAAGAATATTCTCTCTGCCATGAAAACATATAGGAGATTTTCCAAAGCTCATAACCTAGCTTATGATAAAATCCATAAAGTGTCCCAGAATAAAAAGGTAGGCATAGTTAGCGCAATCTCTTGTTTGGAAGCGGGTAATAAAAAATCTATTTTAGACAAAATTTCAGTTTTCGCTGCGGATTATTTCGGAAACAAGAAAATATTAGACTTAATAAGTAAGAAAAGCGATTTTTTAGGAGTTAATTATTATCGTCGAATAAAAATCAAATTTCCACTAATCTTGAAAGAATACAGTGGAGAAGTAACCGATCTGGGCTGGGACATAAATCCCGAGGGAATTTACCGCATCCTAAAAGATCTCAAAAAATATAATTTGCCAATTTACATTACTGAAAACGGCATTACTGATGCCGAAGACGCAAAGCGAGAAAAGTTCATCAAAGACCATCTGCGCTGGATTCACAAAGCCATTCAGGAAGGCGTGGATGCCCGCGGATATTTCCACTGGTCGTTTCTCGATAATTTCGAGTGGGACAAAGGCTTCTGGCCGCGGTTCGGACTCGTGGAAGTTGATTATAAGACAATGGAACGCAAAATCCGACCAAGCGCGTGGGAATACGCGAAAATCTGCAAGAATAATTTTGTAGATTTATAAAAACAAATTAAAAAACAAAATTATGTGGATGTTATCTGCTCTCGCAGGCTATACTTTTTTGGCGGGAGAAGCGGTTTTGAGCAAATTTCTGATTACCGCTCGGATCAAAAACTGGCAGCTTTATGCCTTTTATATCGGCCTTTTTTCCATTTTCAGCCTGATTTTCACTCCCTTTGGCCTCGACTGGTTTGGACCAAAAGCTTTTTTAGCGGCTGTTTTCTCCGGATTTCTTTTTTATCTGGCTCTGGTTTTTCTTTTTCAATCTCTTCTTGTTTCATCAGCCATCCGCGTTTATGTTCTCTTTGGCGCAGTGATGACTCTCGCCACGACTTTCCTCGCCCCCATATTCCTCCACGAAAAAATAACCTCACTTTCTTTCGCGGGAATAATACTTCTCATACTGGGAGGATTTTTCATCGCCTTTAAGCACTACGAACGGGCTTTTTTTTCAAACTGGCAAAAAACAATTCTAGCCGGCGTCTTGGCGGCCGCTTCGTTCGTAGTTCTCAAATATGCTTATAGCGAGCAAAATTTCGTAAGCGGCTACATCGTGAGTCGAATGGGAATCACTGCCTCGGCGCTTTTTTCGCTCCTTGTTCCCTCGTTCCGGAGAAAAATATTTTCGACCTTCAAAAGAGAAAAGGGGAAAGAAAGCGCCAAAAATCTGCTTGGATCAATCATCGCCAAAACTCTGGCGGGAGTGGGAACAGTTCTCGTTCATTATGGAATATTTCTGGGAAGCGTTGTCATTGTCAATGCCTTGGTCTCCGTTCAGTATCTTCTCACTTTTGTTTTTTCCGTCGCCTTGAGCTTCTGTTGGAAAAAAATATTCATTGAAAAATTCACGCCGCTCAATTTCTTTTTGAAAATCATCGGCGTCGTCTGCGTTGTGCTGGGCACTGTTTTGGTAAGCTGAAAAATATGAAAAAATTTTTCCGCTATCTTTTAAAAATGTTTGCTGGGATAATTGTTTTTATCGTCTCTTTGGTTATTCTCGCGTTTGTTGTTTTCAACTGGCCGGTCGGAAGCAAAAATGAAAACATGCGCTTTGGAATCTCCTACTCCCCTGTTTTCGCCAGAAGTCTGGGACTCGACTGGCAGAAAGCCTATCTCGATATCCTTGACGGCCTCGAGATAAAAAGAATCCGCCTCGCCAGCTACTGGAGCGAGGTTGAAAAAAAGAAAGGACAATATGATTTTTCGGAAACTGACTGGCTCCTTGAGGAGGCCCGCAAAAGAAACATTGACGTCATTTTTTCCTACGGAATAAAAGTTCCCCGCTGGCCGGAATGCTTCATCCCGGATTTTTATCAGAACAGCAAAGCCGAACGCGAAGCTACTCTTCTCCGCTACGAAAAGGTTTTGATCGAAAGATATAAGGATTATGAAAATATAATTATGTGGCAGGTGGAAAACGAGCCCTTTCTCCCCTTCTTCGGCCAGTGTCCGCTCCAAGCCATTGACGGCGATTTGGTTGACCGGGAAGTCGCCCAAACGAAAACGCTCGACGCCTCAAGGCCGGTGATGGTAACGGACAGCGGCGAATTGAGCATTTGGTACCGAGCCGCCAAAAGAGCCGACATTTTCGGGACGACGCTTTACCGGACTATCTATAAGCCCCAAATCGGATATTTCAATTATCCGCTCGGACCTAATTTTTTTCGCGCCAAAGCCCTTTTCATCCGCGTTTTCGCCCGCCAGAAAAATATAGTTATCTCCGAGCTCCAGGCCGAACCCTGGGGACCGAAATGGCTCGATGAAATGAGCATCGAGGAACAGTACAAATCAATGAGTCCGGAAAAACTCCGCGACATCACCGAATACGCCAAAAGAACCCGCTTCTCCGAGGCCTATTTTTGGGGAGCGGAATGGTGGTATTGGCTCAAAACTGAAAAAGAAAACAGCGAGATGTGGGAAGCAGCTAAGGAAATATTAAGCAGATAACAAATTTTATTAGCTCGAAAAAACACCCTTAAGAGTGTTTTTGTTATGGCAAACTTTTGAGTCCTGGTTTCCCGCAAGGAGCCGGGCAAAGTTGCCCTAATACGTACACCATGGATTCGGGTATTCGTCCGGGTCAAGACAGCATTCGAGATCGAGATGCTTTCCTTTGTTCTGTTTACTTTTCCTTGGTTTGTTGTTTTTCTTGGCACAGACAAGTCTTCCATTCGCAATTTTCGCCGAAACCGGTCTTTGGGCGGTGATTTTCGGCTTCGGCTTGGGCTGGGGCCGAACAATAGAAATAAACTTGAAGGCCGAAACAGCTTCCTTGTATTCGGGAAACAGACGAGTTGTTTCTTTTTCCGGATTGGAAAATCTTTCCCCGCTTTCCCCAACGGCCGGAACGATGTTATAGATATAGTTCCCTTTCGTGATGCTGTAGAAATAGGCCGGCTCGTAACAGAGATTCCCGTCTTTGATGCTTACTTTCTGAAAATACACTTCTCCCGATCCAAAACTCACTTCTTCAGCAAGCTGACATTCACTCGTATCCTCCGGCGCTCCTTCCTTTTTGTGAATATCATTCGTGCTTTCGATGTCCGGCACTTTTTTCACCGGATAGATTTTCACGTCGTATCCCTCAAAAATGCTGCCCGTACCTTCACCATCGCTTCTAAACTTATAGATAGTTTCGTAAACGGCGCTTTTTTCGGTGGCCGTTTTGTACTGCGTGTTATTTTTCCAAGTATCGGGATGCTGAATTTCAAAACCGTACCACTTGTTCCGATAAGTGTCCCAGGCAGTGGTGTCAATCGGCTCCGGAACCACTTCTCCGGTAAACAGCTTTTCTTCCTCTTTCGTTTGAATCATCGCCTCCCTGCTCCCGGAAGGAAATCCCTCTCTTTCTTCAAAAAAAGAAATGACGCGCTGGTAGTAAATAACCGATAGCCCGATGATAAAAAAAGCAATCAGCACGAATATCCATTCAATTGTATGAAGGAAAGGCTTGTGTTTGTGGTCGAATAATTTCTTGATTGGAGAAAATAATTTCGCTGAAAGTGGTTTTAGTTTCCGTTTCTGCATAAAAAAGAGAAATCTATCAATTAACCAGTTTTGGTTCTTTTATTCGCAATATGAGTAAATTATAACACTAACTCCAGTAAACCCAAACACCGAGAGTGTGAGAGCCAAATTGACAGGATTTGGCAGTTGGCAAACTGAATGAATTTTATTTTTCATGTTGTTTTTTTATTCTTCAATTTTTAACGCTTTGCCTTTGACAATGGCTTCAGCAATTTTAGCCCTAGCTGAAGAAAGAATTCGCTGAAAGGTGCTTTGGGATGTTTTCATTTTTTCGGCGGCTTCCGTCTGCTCCAAATTGTCATAGTCTTTGAGCTTTACCGCTTCCATTTCTTCTTTGGTCAAAAAAACTTCTTCCAAATGACGCATTGGAATGCCTTGGGGTTTGAAATAGTGGGCTTTGGGCTTGAAAAGCAATCGTCTGCAAATTCTTGGTCTGACCATGAAATATATAAATATAAAAAATTATGCTCACTTTCTCTGATTATACCAAAAGCAACTTCCTTTTCCCAGCGAAAAAGAAAGATTGCTTTCGGATCGCAGGGCTACTTCTCCAGTTTTTTGAGTTCGCCTTGAACCATCTCCAGTTCCTGCTTCAGATCTTCCGCTTCGGCTTTCAGGAGTTCCTTTCTCTCGCTCTTCGGCATCCCTTGATATTTCTGCCAGAACCAGCCGCACATCACTCTGCCGTAGCCTCTTCCCCATCCGAGACCGCCCGCCACTCCCGCTCCCTGCCTGCCGGCAGGCACGGCGCAAGGACCCATTCCTCGTCCCGTTCCTGGACCCATCCCTCGGGGACCTGTTTTATCCATCATTGGCATTTTTCTCACCTCCTTTCTGCTCATATATTATGAATATATACCCATTATGTATTACTTGTCAATACTGGAAAAACTTTCAGGTAAGCCAGAGCGGAGCGGCTTCCAAATATCTCTCTCGAAATTGAATCATTTCGTGGCAGAAAACGCAAAAATCCGCCCATGAAGCGGATTCTCACCAATGAAAATCTTTGTGGTTGTTCCGTTTACTGGTTTATGTGTTTTTCCAAAGTAGCCTTCAATGAAGGAACATCTTCTTTCGCTGTTTTCCAAACTTCTTGAAGGTCAATGCCAAAATAATCATGAATGAGTTTGTTTCTCATCCCAATAATATCTTTCCAGGGAACTTCGGATAGGGATTTCATGAGCTTGTCAGATAATCTTTTTGATGCCTCGCCGACAACTTCCAGTTTTCTCAAGACTGCGTCTTGAGTTTTCTTGTCTTTTGAAAAATCATCGTAACTCATACCAGAAACATATTCCTCAATTGCAGAAATTGCATCAATTATGTGGCCAATGTAGAGTTTATCGCTTTTCATAAATTACTTTTAGGTCTTTCATTACTTCATCTTTGATATAGGGACTGATAAAACCTTCGGTTACCAAGTCAACTGCTCTTCCCAGTTTTTCTGACAATATTCTTTCCAGACGAACAAGCTTAAATAGCCCTATTGGATGACGGAGTTTTATTAGAAGGTCTATGTCGCTGTCGTCCCTTGCTTCACCTCTCGAAAACGAACCAAAAACGCCGGCAAATTCCACGTCATTGCTTTCAAGGATTGGTTTTATTGAATTGAGGTCGATTATTTCGTTCTTTTTCATATTTATATTATACGCATAAAATGGAAAATTCATCAAATTCAAATTTTGGGTTGAATCTCATCCTGACGGATGAGGATTTCACCCTGCCCCGTAGCCCCCGCTCCTCGCGAAAGGCGGAGAGGTGATTCGTGGGAGATTGGGGCTATTTCAGCACATAGTAGGTGGCTCTCCCTTTGCCTTTCTGTTTTATTATTCCAACCCTCTTCAGTTTCTGAAGTTCAAGCAAGGCTGTTCTTTGCGGATTTTTTAGTATATCAACGACATCGCCTACGGTTATTTTTCCCATTTGGTCGATAAATTCAATTATCCTTTGCTGTTTTGCGGTAAGATAAATTTTACTCTGGATGAATTTGTCAATTTTTTTGAGAGCAAGAGAAGATACCTGTCTTTTCACATTTATAATTTCCTCCCTAAATCCTTCTGTAAAATATTCAAGCCAACCCGTGCAGTCTGTTTTTCTTTTATTGTAATTCTTCCCGATATTTATAGCTTTATAATAACTTTGCAAATCTTTATTGTAATAATCCTCCAAAGCAAAAAGATGGCGAAAATCATAACCTCGCTTATACAAAATCAAAGTCGCCATGGCTCTAGCAGTTCTTCCGTTTCCGTCGTTGAAAGGATGAATGGCTGCAATTTCTAAGTGAATTATACCTGCCACGATTACTGGATTCACTTCTTCTTTTTCGCTTTTATTTATCCAATCAATCAGTTCCGCACAAAGATACGGAACATTTATTGCTTTCGGACCCGTATAAACAATTTCATCCGGAAATCCCAGTTTTCGTTTCACAACATAAACGGGCTCTCTGCGGTAATGCCCCGACTGGTCTTTCGGCAAAGTTTTATTGGTCACCAGTGAATGGATTTTAAGAAGCACTTTCTCTGTAATCGCCTCTTTGCTTTTAACAAATTTTTCAATAAATTGCAGAGCCTTTAGGTAATTTTGCACTTCATAAATATCCCGAACAGGTGCATCAACCTTTTTATTCGCGTATAGGGCTTCCACTTGGCGGATATCCAAAACATTGCCCTCAATAGCCGTGGAGCTATGGGACATTCTTATCATTGCTTGGCGCTTAAGACGAAGTTCGTGTTTGGGGAGAAGTTTGGCTTTTTCAATAATCCCCTTGGCTTCGGCAATATCCGTCAAACTTTTGACAATTTTAGTTGTAAGTTTGAAGTGTGGTTTAAACATGCCTATATTATACACGATTTTCGTAAATCACGCAAGATTCGCGCAAGAATCACGCAATACGTTGTGCGTCTGGATGGTTCGTGGATTATTGCTCCTTTCCATGGCAGTCGCACCTTAGCTTCGTGGCAAAGGAAGTCAAGTCGAGTTATCCACTCCAAAGCGGAGCGGAGTATATAGCAAAAAACCGCCACATTACTGGCGGTTTCTGCGATTATTTAACTAGAAAACTATTGGAACAGTTTTATCGCCCAGCCGAACAAACTGAACTTATTTTCATTTTGGGTAATGAAATTTTCAATGCTTGCCTGCTCCTTATTCAGAACTTGGATTTGAGATTGCAACTCGGTTTTGTCCTGGTCGTTCTCCGCTTTATCGACTAGTCTCGTAAGCTGGGCAATCTGATTCCTCGTCTGCACCATCTGGCTTCGAAGGTCTCCAAGATTCTTGAAGTCCGAACCGAAAAAGAAAGTTTTGATTTTGCTTCTCTTTTCAACCTTGTCAATTGATTCCGCCACTTTCTCTTTGGAATCATTTTGCTGCTGGGCAACAACTTTCACCTGCTGTCCGATTCCGCCTTCTCGGTTAGCTACAGCCAAAAGGCTCTGGACAAAATTTGCCACTGCGCTTTGATGGGATTCGGCAGTCACTTGTCCCTTATTATCTTTTGTTTTATCCTTATTGCCTTTATCCTGGGCATCAGTAACATCCGTATCTGTCGCTTCTGTACTTGTAGCATCAGTTTGATTTTTTACCGCATTGCTACCAGCATTATTTCCTTTTGTTGTGTTTTGACTTCCTGTGGTTTTATCTGACTTGCCGGGCGGTGTTTTTTGGGCAAGAGCCACGGAGAAAAGAAATCCGATGGCAAACAATCCAGCTACAAAAGCCACCATCAATTTTGTTTTCATTTTTCGCATATTTTTATGTTTAAGTATTAGCTGATTTTATTATACCAAAAAACTAGTTTTTGCGATAATTGATATCATGCAGAGCGGACCCCAAATATCTCCCTCAAAATGAACCATTTCCTGGGTGATAACGCCACGTAAAATTGCTTCGCAATAACGCGGCAAGCAAAAACAGGGTTTTATCCCTGTTCTTGTTTATGTGAATTGCATCCGCCATAGGCGGATTTGAGTTTTGTTACGAAATTATAAATTTTGACAAAAATCAAAAGCTTTTGCGGTTGTCCTGTTGCCAAAGTCTATTAACGACCATATAGGTTTGTGAGTAAGATAAATCTTACCCTCTTCACCGTATCTCCCTAGAAAGGAGGTGATCCATCCACAGGTTCCCCTACGGATGCCTTGTTCATGCTCGCCCTGTAGCGAACCGAAGGTTCTGCTTCAGGGTTTCTCCCTATATCGCTATAAGGCATGGACTATATCTTCACCCTTTTTTATCAGGGGCTCGACGTGTAGTCTCTGAGGATTCTTTTAGTGTAACTTTTTAGAAAGCTTTTGAATTTTTTCAATTCCGCCGCTTTTCGTATGTTCGCGCCTTTGAATTATTTTCGCAATTTTGCAGAAACCTTCGAATGTTTTTCGCTTGCTTGGAAATTTAAGCGGGTATTTCCTGAAAAACGGAATAATTTTCCCGAATATTTCGCGATGTGAATTCACTTGAAACTCATAGCAGTCACAGAAATTCTTGCGGATGTCTTTTCTGAAAGAGACAGCTCCGCAATCAAAGAATTTCTTCAACGCATTCAATATTATTTTTCCATCGTCAGCGCGCAATTTAACACCGAATGTAAATTTCACGTCATTCAATATCCAATTCTTTTGCTTTCTTCGTCTTGCATGGATAGAAAAGTATCCTTCTCCATCCACAAGACCAATAATATAGTTTGGATCAAGCTTCACTAAAAGCCTTTCCTGCTGATTGCCTGCACTTGAAGCTTTGTCACTCATGAATTTATTTTATCATGAGTAGCTTAAGATACACAGGTTTTCCAGCATATAGTCGAGTTTTTCTCAAGAATCTCTTCTTGAGGTCGCAACGATTAGAATAATCAAACGACTTCACCCTTATCATCGATCCTACCGTAGAACCACCGAAGTGGTGTTTTGGGTATTACCGACTCTCTTGGTGTGACGGGCGGTGAGTACAAGACCCGAGAACGTATTCACCGGGACATGGCTGATTCCCGATTACTAGCGATTCCGGCTTCATGGAGTCGAGTTGCAGACTCCAATCCGAACTGGGACCGGCTTTATGGGATTGGCTCCCCCTCGCGGGTTGGCTACCCATTGTACCGGCCATTGTAGCATGCGTGTCGCCCAGGGCGTCAGAGGGCCATGCGGATTTGACGTCATCCCCACCTTCCTCCCAGCCCAATGCGCGCTTCACTTCGTTCAGCGCTAAATTCAAATATCAAAATGCAAAAGTCAAAATTTTTAAGTCGCTTCGCAACGACAATTTTTTATAAAAAGTCATGAGCAAGGCGAATACCTTAATTTTGAAATTTAATTTTTACATTTTACATTTAGCATTTCTGAAAGAAATGCGCATAGGGCTGGGCAGTCTCGAGTGACACTTGTAACACTCGACAGGGGTTGCGCTCGTTTCCCGACTTAACGGAACACCTCACGGCACGAGCTGACGACAACCATGCAGCACCTGTCCTACACTCTCGAAGAAGTCCCGATTTCTCGGGATTTGCAGTAGGATTTCAAGCCCTGGTGAGGTTCCTCGCTTGTTGACGAATTGAACCGCGTGCTCCACCGCTTGTGCGGGTCCCCGTCTATTCCTTTGAGTTTTAGCCTTGCGGCCGTACTTCCCAGGCGGCCAACTTAACGCGTTAGCTTCGGTCCAGAAAGGGTCGATACTTCCAAGACCTAGTTGGCAACGTTTAGGGCGTGGACTACCGGGGTATCTAATCCCGTTCGCTACCCACGCTTTCGTGTCTCAGCGTCAGGCAAAGCCCAGCTCACTGACTTCTCCTTTGGCGTTCCATATGATATCAACGCATTTCACTGCTACACCATATGTTCCATGAGCCTCTACTTGTCTCCAGTGATGACGTTTCAGATGCGGCTCCAACGTTGAGCGCTGGAATTTGACATCTGACTATCATCGCCGCCTACACACGCTTTACGCCCAATAAATCCGGATAACGCTTGAGGTCTCTGTATTACCGCTGCTGCTGGCCGTCGTTTTTTGGCTTATTTAAGCTATTTATTTTGTATGCGTAGTCTGAATGTATGTATGATCTTACCGTTTCAATGAATCGAGTCATGCTTTTTGATAAAACATACAATTGATAATACACTTTGCCACGCATCGTACATCGGCAGACAGACATTTCGATATTGAAATGCTTTTTGACTGCCTTAGCCAAAATGACGCAATCTTCGTATGGAAAACAATAAGTGGCGATTCGCACATTCCAATGATATTTCGAACGGCAATCCAATGTCCCATCGTCTTGGTACCAAATCGCCAGTCCAATCGGATCATCGAGAAGTTCGGAAATATTTTTTGGAACTCGCTTTTTACCCTCGTTCGGATAAAATATTTTGCGAAGTTCGCCAAGTTCTTTGCTGTATCTCGTAAAGAAATAATGCTGGGAATATTTTTCAATCGGCTTGAGTTCTGTTGGATTCAGTTCCGACACTTGACTTTGCAACCATTTCAGATAGCCTATTGATTTGTCATTATATTTGGCACGATAACTGGATTTTCCGGTTTTTGAAATCGGATCCAACCATCCGTCACCCAATAACGAACCTGCAACAATATTTCTTGTACGTGATTCCATAGAATAATCTTATTTGGACTATATCATCACCCCGATTTTCTTCGGGGGCTCGGCGTATTATGCGGATTGAGTTTCCAAAATTTCCGTCCGCATAAAAGTCTTTCGACTTAAGTCTCTGAGGGGTCCGACATAACGTCGGACTTCCCTGCTGATTACAATTATATCCGGTTCCATACGATATGGAAAATTAGCGGCAGATATAAAGCTTCCAGCATATAAGCCAAGTTTTCCTTTCTCGCATTACTGCGAGAGCTCTGCGCCATCCCGCTTAAAACCGGGACCACAGAGTTAGCAACCTCTTATTCGCAAGGTACCGTCAGCCGCATCCAACACGGAGAATTCAATTATATTTTTTCTTTAGGAAAGGAGCGAGCCAAGGGATATTCAGAGAATGAGACTGGCAATGATTGCCACTCTCCGTTATCATATTTGTACTGCACATCACTGAAAAGGACCGATCCGCCCGCGGGAACAAAACGCACTTCTACAGTTCCCAAAATTCCGAATGGTACACTTCTTACTCCAAATTTAAAAGTATCCACAGCCTTCACCTCCCGACTTTTTATCTTTTTCTCAACACAATTCCTAAAGTTTTCGTGTAATAAGATTCTCTGTGCTGAACACGGTTTCTTCCCTTGCAAAAGGAGTTTACAACCCGAAGGCCTTCATCCTCCACGCGGCGTCGCTCGGTCAGGCTTTCGCCCATTGCCGAAGATTCTCGACTGCAGCCACCCGTAGGTGTTTGGGCAGTGTCTCAGTCCCAATGTTGGGGATCATGCTCTCACATCCCCTACCCGTCATAGCCTTGGTGGGCCATTACCCCGCCAACAAGCTGATAGGACACAGGCCGCTCCTCAAGCGATAAATCTTTACTCCGAAGAGAACTATCTCGCATTATTCCTCCTTTCGAAGGATTATTCGAGACTTGAGGGTACGTTCCTATGCATTACTAACCCGTTTGCCGTGGGCCTAAACCCACGCGACTTGCATGCCTTATCCACGCCGCCAGCGTTCATCCTGAGCCAGGATCAAACTCTCAATAAGAATTGAGATTTATCGAAATTCTTATTGAGCCCTGTCGAATGACGGGGCCAATAATAAGATAAATTCCCAATTTGAGAACCCGGAATTTTTTGATAGAAATTCCAGTGAACTCTATAAAGTAACTTGAATCTAAATGAATTTAGATTTGAGAATAGACTTTTACCCCGTGTTCCCGCCGAGGCGGGATACTATCGGGGCTTGGCACTTTCCCGTTGCTCGAAAGCAACGGGACCAGGACAACCACAAAAACTTGCGATTGTTCACCCCGTTAAATTTCGCAAAGCGAAATATTTAATCAGGGTTTTCCTCACTAATTTATATGCTGGCAAATTAGTAAGGATTCAATTGTCAAAGTTCTTCGTGTTTAGACAACGAAAACACGACCAGAATAATCTGTAATCATTAGTATTACACACTATTCCAGTCGCGTCTTTCATTTACCCGCTTAAGTTTTGCGAAGCAAAACTTTGACGGGCTTACCCCGATTATGGCTAAATGATCGACTAAATTATTTTATGCGTTTTTAAGTTAATTCTTATAAGGTAAATATAACCCAGCACCAATTCATCTATTTTTCCAATTCTCCGAATATAATCAACTAAAATTGGTACTGGGTAAATAATAGCAGGCTGAAAAAGCGTGTCAAGTCAGTTTTCCCACCGCTTCCCGGAACTTTTCTCCTCGATCAAACTCATTTAAAAATAATCCGAAACTGGCCGCGCCGGGGGAAAGCAAAACGATGTCGCCGGGGCCAGCGAGGTTTTTTGCCCGAATCACCGCTTTTTCCATATTATCAAATTCACTGTCGATTATCACCCGAGAGCCGAGCTCTCGGTTAAGCTCTGACTTGATTTTTTCTGTCGCTTCGCCTTTAAGTAAAATCAATTTCTTAACTTTTTCACTGATAGTTTTGACTAAGCTTTTGAATTCCAAATTTTTGTCTGCCCCGCCCGCAATAAGAACAATCGGTTTGGAAAAAGAATTGATTCCCGCAATGGCCGCGTCAGGCATGGTGGCTGCGGTGTCATTGTAATATTTTACTTTGTCAATTTCACGCACAAATTCCAGTCTGTGCGGAACGCCTTTGAAATTTTTCACTGCCTCGCAAATTTTTTCCGGCGCGACGCCATAAGCCAGTGTCGCTGCCACTGCCGCGAGAACATTATATAAATTGTGGCCTCCGCGCAATTTAATATCATTAATATCACAAATGATTTTCTCCTCACTGCCATTCCGGTAAAATATTTTTCCTTCTTTCACACCGATAAAATCACAACCTGAATCAATCTTCGCATTGGCAGTGAAGAATATCACCTTCGATTTTGCCTCATCCGATAAAATCCGCGTATTTTCATCATCGTAATTCAAAATCACGAAATCGTCCTCCTTTTGACTGGAAAAAATATATTTCTTGTCGGCGATATATTTCTCCATCGCGGAGTAATAGTTCAGGTGGTCTTGAAATATATTCGTAATCACCGCAATATGCGGGCTCAAGCCGGCCCGCCCCAAAGCAGAAAGTCTCCAACTGGAAATTTCGAAAACAACCGCTCCCTTTTTTTCGTCACCAACTTCATCAAGAGCACCCAAAACCGGCTTTTGCCCGATTCCCGCTGTGAAAACTTTTTTTCCGGCGCTTTTCAAGATTTCCGCTATCAAAGTCGCGGTTGTTGTTTTTCCTTTCGTTCCCGTCACCCCGATAATCGTCAGTTTACATAATTTAAAGAAAATACTCGAATCCATTTCAACCGGAATTTTTTTCTTGAGAGCCGCTTGAATATGTTTTGAATTCCACGGCACCGCCGGGCCTTTGATGACTATATCGACATTTTCAAAATCTTCCATTCGGTGCTGGCCCAAAACAAAGGTGACATTTTTGAGATCCTTTAATTTTTTAAGCGAGGGTTCCAGCTCTTTCTCCGTTTTCATGTCCGTCGCAATCACTTTGGCTCCATTTTCCGCAAAAAAACGAACGGATGCCGCTCCGCCGCCATGAAGACCAATGCCCATAACTGTCACCTTTTTGCCCTTGAAATCGGATTTCTTCAACTATGTATCGTGTATTATGTATCATGTATTATGTATCCAAAAAATAAAAATCCAAATACTTTATACTTGATACATTATACTTTATGCAGAAATGAACTCCCCCGCCGTTTCCCCCGTTATCTTCCCATCCTGCAAAGCAAATTTTCCGTTCACGATCACATCGCTTACGCCTTCGGAATATTGATAGGGATTCTCAACTGTCGCCAAATCCCTAATTTTCCCCGGATCAAAAACAACTATATCAGCTTTATAATTTTTTTCCAGTATGCCGCGATTAGAAATGCCAATTTTCTTCGCCGGCATTGAAGTCATCTTTTTGACTGCTTCTTCCAAACTCAACAGTTTCTCTTCACGGACATATTTGCCTAACACGCGGGGAAAAGTCCCGAAACATCTGGGATGAACGAGCTCCCCGGACTCCTTGTGCTTCGCGTCATAGCCCGCGCCGTCCGTTGCAATGATTGAGAGCGGGTGCTTGATCGCCTTTTTCACGTTTTCTTCGCTCAACACTTCGGCAATTGTGATCACTCTTCCCTCGCTCGCAGAAAGCAGATTGACAATGGCTTCCTCAACCGAAACTTCCTGTTCTCTTGCGATTTCGGAAATTTTGCGCTGGTTAAGGGATTTTCCCAATGAACAGATGGCAATCACCGCATCTTCATAATGGTACCGGGCAGTTTCTTTCATTTCGGAAATTATCTTTTTCCGCAGATGTTTTTCCTTGAGCCGCCGCAAAAGCATTTTCTTTCCTCCGTCAGCCGCCCAAGCGGGGAGGAAAACATAAAGAACGGAGCCGGTCTGGGTATAGGGATAGACATCGAAATTTATGTCAATTCCCGCCCTTTGGGCTTTTTCGATTTTCGCCAAAGCTTCGTCCATAAGCGGCCAGTTTTCCTCGCCCATCACCTTGAGATGAGACACCTGGAGGCTAACTCCGGTCTGCCTGGCAAGATCAACTGCCTCCTGAAGAGCCGTCAGGATATTCCCGGATTCGTCTCTCAAGTGAGTTGAATAGAATCGGCTGTTCTCTTTGGCAATCTCCGCAAGCTCGACAAGTTCATCCCAGGTTGCTTCCCTTTCATGGCTATAGGCCAGTCCCGCTGAAAGCCCGAGAGCTCCTTCATTAAAAGACTTTTGAAGAATCTTTCCAATCACATCAAGCTCATGCCGGTCAAGGCGGCGCATTTCGTCAAGAGTCATGCCCCGGCGCAAAGTTCCATGCCCTACAAGCGATCCAAAATTAATTCCCAATTTTCTTTCGCGCATCTTTTCAGAAAATTCGCCGAAGGACAACCAATCAACGTTTACTTGTTTTATGTCCGCCCACTTTTGGATCGACTCGATTATTTTTCCGTCAGTGAGCGGCGCGATCGAAGCCCCGCAATTCCCGCCGATAATTGTCGTTATTCCCTGACAGACCAGACTCGGAAGCTCGGGGTCTAGAAAAATCCTCCAGTATCCGTCGGAATGATTGTGAATGTCGATAAAACCCGGCGCGACAACTTTGCCAGAGGCGTCAATTTCCGCCCGGCCCTTTGACCATCTGACTTTTCCTATTTTGGCGATTTTGTTTTTCGAAACAGCGACATCGGCTTCAAATCCTGGTTTTCCGGTTCCATCAACGACGGTGCCGTTTTTAATAAGAATATCGAACATTTTTGTTTTAATTAATCATTAATCATATTTCCGCTTTCTCTATCTCTGTATTTTTCCCAAGTATTCTGCTCGCCAACGTCTTGAAATGTGGCGTCAGATCGCTAACATAATATTTATCCTTCCCTTTGCCGGCTTGATCCCTGAATTTTTCGTGCAATTTCCCGGCAAGCTTGCTGCCCGAAGCGATTACTCTGGTCCTTCGCCCCATCACGCCGGAAATAACTTTTTCAAGAAGCGGATAATGCGTGCAGCCCAGAAGCAAGGTATCAATCTTGTTTAATTTCAATTCCCTTAAATATGTTCTGGCGATTTTTTTTGTCTCGGGCCGCTTGATCCAGTTTTCTTCGACCAGCGGGACGAAAAGCGGGCAGGCTTTCGTGAAAACCTTAATTTCCAGATCAATTTCAGAAATCTTCTTCTCATAGACGCCGCTATTTATGGTTGCGGCAGTCCCGATAACCCCGACTTTTTTCTTTTCAGTGCTCTCGGCCGCCGCTTCCGCTCCGGAACTTACAACGTCGTATATCTCGAGGTTTGAATATTTCTCTCTCAAATAATCCGCCGCGAGCGCCGACGCGCTGTTGCAGGCAATGACAATCGTTTTGCAGCCTTTATTTTCAAGAAAATCAACTATCTCAACCGAGAATTTTTGAATCGTTTCGGCACTTTTATTCCCGTACGGCAGCCGCGCCGTATCGCCGAAATAGATTATGGGAACGTCCGGCAATTCTTTTTTAATTTCTTTAACAACGGTGAGCCCCCCGACTCCGGAGTCAAAAATTCCTATCATGTTTCGTGTTTCATGTTACATGTTTCGTGAAATAAGTTCCGCCATCTCGACCAATCTGTTCGCGTATCCCCATTCATTGTCATACCAGCCGACGACTTTTGCCAGATTTCCTTCGGCCATCGTGAGCACCATATCAACAATCGCGCTGGCCGGATTGCCCCTGAAATCCATCGATACCAGTTCTTCTTCAGTTACCGCCAAAATGTTTTTGAGATAAGTATCAGCCGCTTCCCGATAGGCGCCGTTTATTTCCTCGACCGTCGCTTCTTTTTTCAAAACGCAAACAAAATCCGTCGCTGAAACCACCGGTGTCGGAACGCGAAGAGCAATGCCGTTCAATTTCCCTTCAAGTCCTTTCATAGCCTTGGCAACTGTTGTTGCCGCTCCAGTCGAAGTCGGAATTATATTCACGGCCGCCGCCCGGGCCCTTCGCCGGTCCTTGTGAGGAAGATCGAGAATTCGCTGGTCGTTTGTGTATGAGTGAATTGTAGTCATAAAACCTTTTTCCACTCCGAATTTTTCGTCAAGGACCCGAATCATCGGCGCCAAGCAATTGGTCGTGCAGGAACCGTTGGAAATAATATCGTCTTCGGGTTTCAATTCGTTTTCGTTCACTCCAATTAGGTAAACCGGCACCCCTTCCCCCTCCGGAGGAGCGCTTAGAATCACTTTTTTTGCTCCCGCTTCAATATGTTTCACGGCCTCCTCGCGCTTTGTAAAAACGCCGCTGCACTCGAGAACTATATCAACACCCAATTCTTTCCAGGGCAGTTTGGTCGGATCCGGTTCGGTAAGACTCTTTATTTTTTTCCCACCAACAATTATTTCTCCATTGCCCGCTTCAACACTTTTTTCGTAAATCCCGTACAAGCTGTCGTATTTCAAAAGATGAGCCAGCGTTTTATCGTCGGCGAGATCATTTATCGCTACAACCTCCAGATCATTTTTCTCGAGCGCAACTTTGAGCGTCGGCCGGCCAATCCGGCCGAAACCATTTATGGCAATTTTAGTCATGAATTTTAAGATAAAAAATTATTCTATTATTTCCAGTCCTCGAAAAACTTTCTCATAAATCTCAAAGGCCGCCTTTATTTCATCCAAACTTGTTTTATATGCAGGATTCTCGATTATCTTTTTATGAAGCGCTTGCACTTCACGCATACCCTCGATTCCTGCTATCTGCCCAGGCTTGATATTGCTCACCTTCTCTGCCGCATCCTTCCCGGCATAGCCAAGTTTTCCCAATACCTCATCAAGCATCTTATCCGCTTCAATTAGCGCCATTTTCCCGCTGGCTATGCTTTTATCTTCCAGTCTCCCCTTAATGCTTTCCCAACTGGAAATATATTTTGATTTCTTGAGCCTGGGAACTCTCGTTCCGTAAAGGGCAATCCTTACATCAGTCCGCACTCTTTTTGAGAGAAGCAATATATTGGCAACGAGAAGCACTGCCGTTGCAAATCCGGCAACTATTTTCACGTAAAAAAAGAAATGCGACTGCGAAAAAGCACTCCAAGATGATGAAAAAATTGATCCGATGTCGAGTTCCATAGCTAAAGGATAAAATTTCTAACTTTTTTCAAAGGCATAAGCGGTGCTTAATAATTCCTTTTCCCTAAACCATTTTCCCGCGAGCTGCAGCCCAACCGGCAGTTCTTTCCCTTCTATTTTAACATTTCCGCAGGGAATGGAAATAGCGGGAACGCCGGCAATGTTGGCCGTCACCGTGTAAATGTCGGAAAGATACATTTCCAGCGGATTTTCCGTTTTTTCCCCGATTTTGAAAGCCGGCGTTGGAGCGGTCGGGCCGAGAATCAGATCCACCTTTTTGAAAATTTGCTCGAATTCTTTTTTAATAAGCGCGCGCACCTTTTGAGCTTTGAGATAATACTGGTCGTAATATCCGGCGGAAAGAGCGTAGGTTCCGAGCATAATTCTTCGCTTCACTTCCTTTCCCAGATATTTGGCGCGGGATTTGAAATAGATATCCCTCAAGATCATGTTTTCATCAATTTCGATTTCTTTTTCAATTGATTGACCATAGCGGATTCCGTCGAAGCGTGCCAGATTTGAACTCACTTCCGAGGGCATAATGATATAATAGGTCGCAAGAGCATACTCGCCGCTGGGAAGACTGATACCAACAATTTCAGCGCCTAGTTTTTCGTATTTTTTTATCGCTTTTTCTACCAAACTTTTTACACTCTTGTCCAATCCGCCTTCCGCAAAATATTCTTTCGGAACACCGATCTTAATACTATCTACGTCTCCAGTTAAACGATCTTCGTAAATTGTGCCGGCGCTTTTTCCGCCAAAGGCAGACCTGCCTCCGGCGAGCATCGTCGTCACGTCTTTTCTATCGCATCCTGCGACTCTTGTGAGAATGATCGCCGCATCTTCGACTGTTTTTGCAATCGGTCCTATTTGGTCAAAACTTGAAGCCATAGCAATGAGACCGTAGCGGGAAACAAGACCGTAGGTCGGCTTGAGGCCCACAACCCCGCAGAACGAAGCTGGCTGGCGAATTGAGCCACCTGTATCGGACCCCAGCGCCCAAACACATTCATCTGCCGCCACTGCCGCCGCTGAACCGCCGGATGACCCGCCGGGAACGCGGGTTGTGTCGTGCGGATTTTTTGTCACCTGATAGGCGCTGTTTTCAGTGGATGAGCCCATCGCAAATTCATCGAGATTGGTTTTGCCCAAAAAGACGGAATTGTTTTCTTTTAATTTTGAAATTACACTCGCATCGTACGGCGAGACAAAATTTCCAAGAATCTTCGACCCCGCTGTTGCCGGAAGGCCTTCGATGCAGATATTATCTTTTATCGCGCAAGGAATTCCGGCCAAAAGATCAACTTCTTCGCCGTTTTTTATTTTTTTATCCGCCGCCCGGGCCTTGTCCAGCGCAAACTCCTTATTTAGGCTTAAATAAGCCCCTATTTCGGGATCTTTTTTTTCAATCTTAGCAAAATATTCTTCAGTCAATTTTTCTGAAGTGATTTCTTGGTTGATCAATTTTTCGTGCAAATCTCGAATCATGGTTTATTCATTTACGAACAACGAAAATTGCGAAAGTACGAAACAGACAACGTGGAAAATAAATAATTTCTTGTTTGCAGTCTTTCGTATTTTCGTTTAAATTCGTAGTTCGTAAATTAAAACACCGCCTTCACCTTATCAAATCTATCCTTTTTCTCTGGAAAATTATCGATAATGCCTTTCTTAGTATTTTCTGAATGTTCGATAATTTTATCTTCCCGCGTTATATTTTTCGCTCCCGTGATATGAGCGATCGGCTCGACATTTTCCGTGTCCGCTTCATTCAACTTTTCCACAAAGCCCAAAATATCCGAAAGTTCTTTAGAATATTTTTCGGCTTCTTCATTGGTTATTTCAATGCGGGCAAGAGAGGCGATTTTTTGAACTTCTTTTTTGGAAAGCATGGTTATAAGACGCTGAAGCAAAAAGTTGAAGTTTTGAAAGTATCGCGTTCTGCTCCGATGTTACATCGGAGCAGGTTAGCCTACTTGAGAAACTTTAACTTTTTGCTTCAAGCAAGATTAGACAGCAATCATTTTCTGAAACTCTTTTTCATTGATTACTTTCACCCCCAATTCCCTCGCCTTATCATACTTCGATCCCGGGTTTTTGCCAACCACGACATAGTCTGTGTTTTTGCTGACCGATGACGAAATATCGCCTCCCAGCGCGCGGATTTTTTCCTTCGCTTCATCGCGGGTCATCGTTTCCAGCTCGCCGGTGAGAACGAAAGATTTGTCACGTAACACATAACTCATAACACGTAACAAGGGGAATTTTACTTCCACCCCCAATTCTTTCATCTTTTTCAATAACTTCTTGTTTTCGTCGTTATTAAACCACTTGCACAAACTCTCTGTGGATTTATCCCCTATCCCTTTTATTTTCAACCAATCCTTTGCTTGAATCTGTGGAAAATATTTAATTATATCGCTTAAGTTATGGATTTTGTTATGTGTTATGTGTTTTATGTTATGTGAAATCAAAACTGCTGTTTCTTCCCCAACATGCCTGATTCCAAGCGCAAACAGGAATTTTGGAAACTCAATTTTCTTGGCTTTTTCAATGGATTTCACCAAATTATCAGCTGATTTTTCCGCAAAACGCTCAAGCGGTTCCAAATCTCCCTGCGTCAGTTCAAAAATATCCGCTACATTTGAAATCAGCCCTTCGTTCATCAGCTGCTCCACTATTTTTTCTCCCAGCCCTTCAATATCAAAACCCTTTCGGGAAACAAAATGGATAATATTTTCTTTCTCGATAGCAAAACATTTTTTGTTGAGGCAGTAATGAGCCGCGCTCAAGGTTCGACCTTGAGGAACCCCGACGTTACGTCGGGGGGGAAAGGTCGAACCTTGGATAGAAGGTTGAACCTTGGAAGATTTAATCGCGCTTTTAATAATTTCCTTTTTAACAAGTCCCCCGCAAATCGGACAGCGGGTCGGCATATGAAATTTTCTTTCTTTTCCGGTCCGGAGATTTTTCAGCACTTCCACCACTTCCGGGATGACATCGCCAGCTTTGTGAATAACAACCGTATCTCCGATCCTGATATCCAGCCTTTTGATTTCATCCTCGTTATGAAGCGTCGCCCGCGAAACAATTGAGCCGGCCACCTGCACCGGCCTTAAATGTGCCACTGGCGTCAATGCCCCCGTCCGCCCTACCTGCACTTTTATGTTTTCTACAACCGTCGTCACTTTTTCCGGAATGAATTTGTAGGCAACCGCCCAGCGGGGAGATTTTCCGGTGTAACCCAGCGCGTCCTGCAATTTTTTCTGGTTGACTTTGACAACAAGGCCGTCTATCCCGTATTCCTGCCTGCTTCTCTTTTTCCTCCAAGATTTGAAAAATTTTTCAATATCCTCGATATTTTTGTACAATTTGTGGTGTTCATTCACTTTGAAGCCTAATTTTTTCAGCAGTTCCAGCTCTTCGATTTGAGTTTGAGGGAAATTGCCTTCAATATCATCAATGTCGTATACGAATGAATTTAGTCTTCGTTTAGCCGTAATTTTGGGATCAAGCTGTCTGATTGAGCCGGCTGCCGCGTTTCGGGAATTGGCAAAAAGGGGCAAGCCCTGCTTTTGACGCTCTTTGTTTAGCTTTTCTAAATCGCTCTTTCTTATCCAAGCTTCGCCCACAACAATGATATCGATATTTTTATTTAATTTGAGTGGTATGCTTTGAATGGTTTTCACTTGTTCTGTCACGTTTTCGCCGATTATTCCGTCCCCTCTCGTCGCACCCTGAACAAAAAGCCCTTTTTTGTAAGTCAAAATTATTTTCAGTCCGTCGATTTTTATCTCGGCGGAATATTCCAGCTTTTCTTTTATGCCCTTTTTTTCAAGCATCCGGATAATTTTTTCTTCCCATTTCTGAAGTTCTCCAAAATCAAAAGCGTCATCCAGCGACCACTGGCGATGAGCGTGCCGCACTTTTTCAAACTTGGCAAGCGGTTTTCCGCCGATTCTTTGACTCGGAGAATCCGGAGTCCTAAATTCAGGGTATTCTTCTTCAAGAGCGCGCAGTTCCCGCATCAGGGAATCATAAATTTCGTCCGAAACTTCCGGCTTGTCCAAAACATGATATTCATAGCGAAATTTGTCGATTTCCCGACGCAGTTTTTCAATTCTTTGTTTTACTTCTTTCTTCTCCATAAACTTTTTCCTATGGTTCCTAAAGTAAAGTTTAACTTTAGGAAGCCCTACTCAATAGTCAAATCTTGATTTTGTTTTCTTTCTTGAAAATCCAATATATTTTCCTTAGCGTATTTTTCAAAATCATTGCCACTTCTGAAATGTTCGAGAAATAGATCCTTTTTAGTAATATCATTTTTCTTTATTCTTGCATGCGATAAAAAACTGCACCAGGGATAATTTTTAGCCGGACTCACTTTGTGAATTTCACTATTGCAACTTGCATAAACCGCCATACGTAACAGAAGTCCGGTCGATGAGATATGCGACGACTTGAATGTTCCCTGAAACAATGACCCATTCCTTTGATACTTTTTGTTGAAATATTTTGTATAACTGGTTCCCAGTTTTTGCAAAAATCTTTCAATTCCCTTTTCGACATTTTGTTTCAAAACAAAATGGTAGTGATTCGACATCAAGCAATAACTGACAATATCAACAAGATATTCTCTCTTCCTAAAGTTTAACTTAAGGAAGTCGCCTGGGTTTGCGTTTTTCACGCATCTCTGGTAATCCCGCCATTTTATCATTAGACCGTCTTGTTTATCGTTTAAAAGATTCATTGACAGTAGAAAACGAGTACAATCATGATCATCAGAAAATACTTCGCGTTTATCCACACCGCGATTGTATATATGATAAAATTCATTGTTGACTAATGGCTTCTTTCGCATATCATCTTCCTAAAGTTTAACTTAAGGATAACTTAAGGATAACAAATTTTTCATTAATATGCAAAAAACGAGCTATTTGCTCGTTCTTTTTGACTTCCTTAAGTTAAACTTTAGGAACGGTTAATCAATGTTGGGTTGGATTAGCTAGCTATTGTGCACAGACATATGCTTTCCCAAAAATTCCCGAGCTACAAGAGCCGCCACCCCAGCAGCCTGTATTTCCGCCACAACTTCCGCCCGGTGGCAGAAAATAAGATTGATAGTTGACGCACTTGCAACAGTTTCCCCATGACCCGAGTTCCTTGACTACTTTAAATCCGCTATCACATGGCCCTTGCGTACCGATGGTAACGCTTGCCGGACAAACGGGCGACCCATCCCCGCCATTATTGTAACAATAAAGTGTATAGGAATAACCCCCCGCCGCCACAGCCGCTTCGATCGCCCGCTGGGTTTCTCCGCCTTGGGTGCCGACGGAACGGACGGCTTTGATATTTTCCAGGGGAGCATCGGCAATGATAACTTTTCCATTTTCATCCAAGAAATATACATCACAGTTGAAGCCGCTGGGACAGGGATACTTGTTTCCGGCAAATCCCGAGAAAACATTGGAGATATTGGCTCCCGAAGAATTGGCGATTTTGTTGAGCGCCCATTCGACACCGGAATCGGCGTTGAAAAAGGCGCCGACCGAGCT
>Ga0210039_1000461_pt1 | contig 43104 bp, 38 predicted proteins | sample CryGeyCG2114_250_3_FD_185460 | JGI IMG/M metagenome (GOLD analysis project Ga0210039, IMG submission 185460) | Groundwater microbial communities from aquifer - Crystal Geyser CG17_big_fil_post_rev_8/21/14_2.50 (SPAdes) (version 2) | ecosystem: Environmental > Aquatic > Deep subsurface >...
ATCTTATTTTTAATTTCTTGCTAATTTAATGAATTTTATCTACTCTAACTATATGTATAATAACCACTTACAATGTATCATCCCTAATGACCGTCATTAGAAATTTATTCCTATCGACGGATTTGGGTTTATTCTTCAACACTTCAGGGTAGCTGATTAGTAAAATGCTGAAACCATCTAAGTTCATTTCATTTTTCTACTTGTTAAGAATTTACAGTAATACATTTAATCCCGTTTTTCTTAACCTTCGGCAAAAAGTATGCACAAATCGTGATAAGTCCGATTTAAAAAGAAGATTTTCACTAATTATCTAGAATTTTGCCGAATGGTTGTTTCTCAATTTTCGTTACTTATACATGTTCAAATTTGGTTCTCTAACGTTATTCCCGCTTTTTAATAGTCAACGGAAATGATTTTCAGAGTCTGTCAATTTAATAGAGATTCTATAACATGAAGAAAGTACGGCTCTTAACATAACCGTACTTAAAATAATGTTGATTCAATTTTTTGCATTCTGGTATTTTATGTCCGCCATTGTGCGATATATAAATACTAATCCTAAATCCTTCAAAACGAAAGGCTATTTATTAAAATCATATCAACAAATTGTTTTAAGGTTTTTCCATTTCCATCAACCATCTTTCATTGTGGACTACAACATTATTTCATCCAATATTATTTCAATAGTATCATCTTCTTAATTGATTTATATTCACCCGCGTTGATGGAGTAGAAATAAATTCCCGATGTCAAATTCGGTGCATTAAATTCAACTTGATATCTACCCGGAAGTTTATCTTCGTTTAACAATGCTACCACTTCACTTCCAAGCACATCGTAAACTATTATTACAACATTTGCTTTTACCGGAATTTCATACGAGATTTTCGTTGTTGGATTGAAAGGATTTGGATAATTCTGATCCAAAACAAATTTTACAGGTGCATCATAATTAACTTCAACTACATCCGAGTATTCGAACTTGCCGTCAAAATCAATCTGCTTTAATCTGTATTGCAATATTTCAATTGGCGGATTATTGTCTTCAAACGAATAATCTTTTGGTGAATTGCTGTTACCATGTCCTTCTACAAATCCAATCTTAGACCAGTCATTAGCTAAAAGCTTATCGCTAATTGCTAACCGCTCAACTTCAAAGCCGTAATTATTTACTTCTGTAGCAGTGTTCCAGTTTAATTCTACTGCATTGTTATTTAAGGCTGCTGTAAAAGATGTCAATTCTACCGGAACCGGTATCTCCGATCCACCTACTGTAGAGCCTGCGGCTGTAACGGCAGCGGTTTTGGATAACAATCTGCTGTTCACTATTGCATTTTCGGCACCCACCGTGATATAGCCATTAGCCATTACGTTTCCGTTAAATGTAAAACTCGCTCCTAGAGATGCATAATTGCCGATCTGCCAAAAAATGTCTGTCCACACAGCACCATTAGTCAATATGATATTAGCAGCCGTAGTGAGGAAACCAGTTATCTGGAAGATGTAGACACCTGAGCCACTCAAAGTCACGTTAGTTGGCATTGTAGCGTTTCCACCTATTTTATATACACCAGGGCTAAAGGTTCCATAGGTGGGTAATGAGTAATCACCTGCTGCCAGTATGTTAGCACCTTCTCGTGTTTCAGCATCGGAATATGCGGTGGCCAAGTCTGTTTGAGCTGCGTCTACGATATCCTTATCGGCTAAAATAGTATAGTCGTAAATCGTATACCCGGATGCTACACTTACATCACCTACTCCACCGGCTGTCGTTCCAACATCTCCAGTAACGACGGAAGAGCTAGTAATTGCAGCGCCAGCTAGAATTCCAAAATTGGATGCACTTCCAAGGTCTAAGGTGGTTTGAGAAAAAGCAAGGGTCGGCATCATTAAAGTAAGCGTTAGCATCGCTCCAATTAAGCGCGAACACCTATTTAATAAAAAAGCGAAATTAGAAGTATTAGTTTGTATAATTATCTCCTTAAGATATTTATTTGTAGTAACTGAAATAAATATAAAGAAAGATGTGGCGTAAGTATATCGTCCAAAATGATGAAAAGTGGAATAAATCTTTAGGATTAGATAAAAGCAATGTAAAGTACTAAAAATCATTTTTTAGAGAATAAGCAAAGATTTATAACTTTATTTTTAAATGTTTAACTAAAAACCCCAAAGAAGCCAACTACTTTGTGCTTTGTCCATAAGTATTTTGAAACCTTTAGAACTTTCTTTTAAATTAACCAAAGTACTATCAAAATTGTTGTTGAAACTAATTGTTGCATCATCCATAAGGTTCTTTAGTTCTGCTGAACCTTGATTTAGATTAATAATAGCAGATTTAAAATTGTTTGCCAATGCTTTATCCATTAACAACTTTCCTATCGTTCCATTTCCAGATTGGATATTGCTTGTAATTAACGATAAATCTTTAGTAATATTGGATGTATTGTCTATAGTTGTTTTTAAAGAAAACAGAACTTCGTCAACATTAATAGGTGGGGTTGTTTTAATAATATCGTTGTTTTCAATAGTCTTATCCCTACCAGGCCCAGTATTAATAATTAATATTTTATTCCCCATAAGTCCTTCCGCACCAATACTTGCAATGGCATCTTTTTTAATATATTTTTGATTGCTATCGTCAATAATAATTCCTACACTAACAGAAGTATCACTAACAATATTAATACTTTCTACGGTTCCAATATTTATGCCTAAGAACCTAACATTACTGCCAACTTGAAGACCAGCCACATCTTTAAATTTTCCACTTATATGAAAAGCATCTGAAAACATTTGCTGCTTTTCACCTATAAAATATAAACCCACAATAAGTATTGCCAATCCAAAAGAAACAAATATTCCCAGAATGATTTTACTATTTGCATTATTTTTCATTTTATTTTCTCTTATTATATTTCTTGTTTATTCAAAAAAAGATTTAATCCACTTGTCGTCAGAATTTTTCAAATCATTATAAGAACCTTCTGCTGCACAAACTCCATCATTAATAACAATAATTCTGTTTGCTGTAAGCTTTGTGCATTCAATATCGTGGGTTATAATTATTGAAGACGTTTCATATTTTTTTTGTACTTCTAATATCAAATTACTAATCTCTTTGGATGTAATGGGATCAAGCCCAGTTGTTGGTTCATCGTAAAGCATTATTTCAGGTTTTAAAATTAAAGTTCTTGCTAAACCTAACCTTTTGCGCATTCCTCCAGAAAGTTCGGATGTTGACATATCAATTGTTTCTGAAAGTCCAACATTTTCTAAAGCTTCTTCTATAAGAACATTTCTTTCCTTTTTTGAAATTGAAATTAGCTGTCTTTTAAGCGGAAATTCTAAATTCTCTCTCACCGTCATGGAATCGTAAAGAGCTCCACTTTGAAAAAGAAAACCAATTTTTCTGCGCAAATCAGATAATTCTTTTCCCTTTAGCTCAGCAATATCCTGTCCAAAAAGTTTTAGAGTTCCTTCATCGAGTTCAACTAAACCAACAATACACTTTATAAGTACTGATTTCCCTGTACCAGATTTACCCAGTATTACCAGATTTTCGCCTTTATTCAAAACTAAATTAATATCAAGCAATATATTTTTATTATCAAAGGATTTTTTAAGATGCTCCATCTCAACAACTAATTCGCCATTGGGAGTAATAATTTTTTCAGTTTTTATTGAGTGCTTAATATTTGTCATTTTTCTTTTAATAATTGTTAATTGTAAAAAATATTTATTTTTAATTTTAAAGCAATTGACATAAAATTCAGCTTCGTTTGTATAATATTTTTAAATGCTATTTTCATCAGTTCACAAATTTATAATAATATCAAATGCAACTCTCAGATAATCATTTTCCAAGCTCGTTATTCTAAAATTAGTTTTGGAACAGAGTTAAAATTTGTACAGCCATCATATCTATAACAAAAACCATTAAAGATGCATATACTACAGCTGAGTTTGCAGCTCTCCCAACTCCTTCAGTTCCCTTATTTGCATAATATCCTTTGTAACATCCTATAAGTCCTATTACAAATCCAAAGAAAACCGTTTTAATTACTGCCGGGAAGACATCCAAAAATTCAAGGCTTTGAAATATTTGCGAAAAGAACAAATATATGCTCACATTTCCTTTTATATTTACTGCAACAAAAGAACCTAACAAACCAATTGCATCCGCAAAAATCACTAATAATGGTAGCATAAAAGTTGCAGAAATTACCCGTGTAACAACCAGGTATTTAAAAGGATTAGTGTGTGAAACTTGCATTGCATCAATTTGCTCAGTTACATTCATTGATGCAAGTTCTGCTCCAATTCCAGAACCTACTTTTCCAGCAAAAATTAAAGCTGTTATTACAGGCCCAATTTCTCGAATAATTGATACTGCCACCATCACAGGAAGCATCGATTCTGCTCCAAATTTTTCTAAAGTTGGTCTGGATTGAACCGTGAGCACAAGTCCGAGAATAAAGTTTGTAATTGCAACCAAAGAAAGAGACTTAAAACCAATTAAAAATGATTGTTTCATTAGTTCGTTTACTTCATAAGGTGGTTTTACTGCTTCTTTAAAAAAATGTAAAGTAAAAATTGTAAACGAAGCAACTTCCAAAAAGAATTTACTAACTACAGAATGAGAAATTTTAACTGGATTATTTTGATTAATCTCAGCATTTTGCTTTTTATTATGGGAGTGCTTTAAATTTATTTTTTCCATAAAGTAACTTCTTTAAGTATAACTCGAAATTAAAACATAAGTATATGCAGAAGTGTTGTCTTATTCAATCGGGCAAAAGGATGAAAAAGGGACTACATCTTTTGGGGGAGAAGGAACGATAAATATAAAATGAACTATCAATATATAAGCGAACTTGCCCTGACTTACTCGGTCTTAGCGTTTGTACCCAAAAGGTTAAGTGAACAATGGTATAAACGCTTAGAGCGAGTTTCGAATATGCATAAATGCTTTCCTAATGAATATAGGGGTTTAATATTTATTCGATAAAACTTAGTTTAGAAAATAATAGTTATTTGCTACTTTTGGGAATATCGTGTTTAATTTCGCTCCACATTTTTGCGAAGTCGGATGTGCTGGAATCAAAAGTCGGACTCTCAGAATTATGACATCGTTTGCATAAAGCAATACGTTCTTCATCTGTTTTAAACACAAGGAGCCCATTTTTTTTAGCAATTTTTAGATCTTTCATAACTTTAAAACTTTTATAGTCTGCTCCTGCTCCATGGCAAGTCTCACATTGTACGCCATCTTCCATTTTGAATTTTGCTGTTTTTAATGAGGCATCAATATTGTAGCCACTAACGTGACATTTTAAACATGCTTCACTCAATATTGCGTTTGTTGATAATCCTTTTGCTTTGGCAATACTATCAGCCTTTGCTGTTTTTAGAGTTTCATAGGCTTTGGAATGAGCGCTGGCTTTCCAGATATCAATTTGTTTACCTTGTTTTTCAGATTTGTGGCATATGCCACAAGTCTCAGTGCCAACAAATGAATGGCTAGCAAGTGAATCCTGTGCCATTAAAGTTGTAACTGCGAATAAAATAATTAATACTGCAATTTTCTTAAACATTTTTTCTCCTTTTATTTTATTCCCATACTTCGAAGGGTGTTTTTGTAATTATAATACTGGTTCAAATATCATTTTATCGTTCTTACAATATCTTTACTTTTATGTTTACCAACAGTAATTTCACAACTTGTGCAATAAATATTCACAACAAGTTCGCTCTATTTTGATGAATCTTTTTCTAAAATTGTTAATTTTAATCCTATTGCATTATCCAGGTTTAATGTTTTTACAATACTTATCCTATTATTTGAATGTTACGAGTCATTCAAGTAATTAATTATGATTTATGTAATAAGATAAAACATCAACCGATAAATATATATCGAGCAAAGGGACGAAAGATGAACTACATCTTTTGGGTTATTGTTACTAATTCTTAATTGCAATTAATTTTTTTACTATTGACACTATTAGAACAGTATAAACATATCTCTGTATCACTCAATTATTTTTATTGCCAGTCAAATTTAAATATAATATCAAAGCCGGCAGTTTTATCATTTCCTTCAACTAATTGTAAATAGATTAACTTTGTTAGCTGGTATTCGAGAGTAACTATTCGTGAATTTACTTCATTAGTTTCAGTGCTACCTATACCACGTTCATAACTTACATATAGGTCATCGTTCAAATATTTACCAGCAGTTAAATTTGCTTGTTTCCAGCTCTCGCTTCCGCTTATTTCTATAACATCCAAACCCAGAGCGTCTCCCAAAGTGGAAGACAATTGCGGTGCGAGGAAATTACCTGCTAAAGTTTTGGCAATATCTGTTTCGCTATTTCCGACTCCTGTGCGTTGACTTTGGTTTAATTGGGCCAAACTTTTACCGAACATTAAATAAGAAACTGCATTTCCCTCATCAACCTCTGAATTATCTATTGAAAATGCAAACTTAGGCTTTTGAGCTGTTCCTTTTATGCTTAATTCTAAATATTTTTTGCTACGGTCTGCTCCTCTGAACATATGCTTGAGCAGAATATTTAATTCTGGATTATACCCCTTACTGCCGTTAAAAATAATATTTCCTTCAACAATGGAAAACTGTTTGCCGTAAATTTCAAACTGTCCTCGTACAGTATTAATATTTCCGAATAGCTCTATTACGTCATTTCTTTTTACTACATCCAAATTACCACTCAATTCAACATTTATTTCAGGTGATGTAATCCATGTATTTTTCGGAATGTTAATGCTGAATTTTCCGTTAATTTTTTTTATAAACAGAGGCTGCTTTATTACAGCTTTATCAGTCTTATCGAGACCTAATTTTACTGTGTCTTTTATATTTACATTTTGTGCAAGTCCTTTAATGTTTTTATTTTGCTGAAGTTCTTTTATTAAAATCGGTTTATTCTGAATATAATCTTTGTCCGAAGCAGCATCAGTAAAATAGGGGAGGTATATTTTTGAACGAAGTATAGATATGTTTCCAGCAATAATTGCTTCATCGTTTTTATCCCTTAGGTTTAATTGCCCGTCAATTTTCGCTTCGTAGTTTTTGGTTTTTGCAACTTCAAATTCATGAGCAGTTAAATCTATTTTTAGTTGATTAACTTTCCCGGCTAAAATTCCCCCGGAATACCCGGCAAATCCGTCAATGTTTAACGTCCCTTCATCATTAACTATTTCGAATTCTCTTAAATAATATTTTTGACTATCTGCGTCAATATTTATGTTTATTTTATCATAAGCAATTCCGTATGCTTCGCTCTCAATACTCGCGTTTGCAATTTTAAAGAAACCGGCGGCATTCAATTCATTCAATGTATTTGAAAGTTTTATATCAGTTTTTATAACTCCTTTAATTTTATCCAGTTTATTATTGATACCTGAGTACTTTGCTAAATCGAGCGAGTCAATTATTAAATTAATACTTAACTGTTCATTCCCGGGAATTACCGATTGGCTGCTATCAGCATTTATTATAAAAGGTACAAAACCATTAGAAATTATTTTATTGCCTTTATTATCAAGTTCAAAATCCCAAGTTAGCTTTTCTTCCTTCAATTTAAAATCAGTTTTGATATTCCCAATCTCCGTTCCATCATAACTTATGTCAGAAAGTTTAATTTTGCCAATTGCATCCGGCTTTGCTAAACTACCGCCTAAGTTTAATTCAGCGTCAACTATTCCGGAAGCTTTAGTTTCATTATTTACTAAATTCAAAAATTGATCGATATTCAGATTTTCGATTGACAATTTTAAATCATTATTTTCCTGATTAATGTTACCGTTAATTTTAATACTTTGATCGCCGTTAGATAAATTTAAGTTTTCAACCCCATAATTATTTTCTCCAATCGATATCTTAATTGAGTCATTTTGATTTTGCCAAATAGATTTGGATAGGTTTAACTTTAGTCCCGGAATTAATAAAGTTATTGTTGAATCAAGAGTTAGAACGGATTGAATCTCTGCAGATGCATCATCATCTATAATTATATTAAGGTCAGATTTAACTTTATTGTCAGCATATTGCGCATCCAGTTCAACCTTGTTTATTAACTTTTTCGATATATTGATATTTTCTAATCGTGAATTTATATCGGCTTCAATGAGCTCATTTATTTTCGTTAAATTAATAGAACCGGTTAATTTTTCAGCCGAGTTTGATTTAAAGGAAAAATTGAGAAAGTCATAATTTATTACTGCTTTTAAAGAATCAAACACACCTTTAACTTTGCCGTTAATTTCACCATTGATGCTTAGGTTATCATATTCCTTCAACTGCTCAAGAGTTGAAACGTCCTTAGTTTTGATTGTAAATGAAATATTGTTCTGCTTTACAGGACTAAAGCTGCCTTCTAAATTCATTTCCACCGCTTTATTACTGAATTTGAATTCGTCAACAAAGTAAACCCCATCATTAACTTTTATTTTTGATTTAATTGTATCAATTGCGTAATCGCTAACGGAAGAACTGTCTACTAATAATAAAATATTCCCATTCATTTTTTCAAAATCAAATTTATTTCCTGAAGCAGCAATAGTTAAATTAAGATTTGACTGTAGCTCTTCATTTAATAGCAAAGGAGCCATATTTAATTTATTTATTTCAGATTCTATTTTAAACCGCTGAACATCATTATATCCGGCGACATCAACATTGCCGTCTATTTGTCCAAATTCAGAAATCAATTTTAGTTGCAGTTGAATATTATCATTTTTTACTTCTGCATTTAAATTCATTGAATCCAGTTTTCTATGCAATAATTCTGAATCGTAAATTTTCAATTTGGAAATTAAATTCAGTTTTTCTATAGATATTCCGCTTCCAATTAGCGAGATGGTTCCATTTATATTTGTACTTTTTGAAGTATCGTTAAGCCAATATCCCGCGTCAATATTGTTAATATATAATTGGGCATTATATGAAAGAGTTGTATTTATGCCGCTTATTTTTGCTTTTAAATTAGCTGTCTGCGATTTATCTATTATTTTAATTTCAAACTCAGCATTGGATTTGAAATATTCACCAACCAAGTTCAAAGTTGGATTTCCATTAAGTTTAAGATTCGGCAGAAATTCCTTAAACTCATCAAATTGAATTGGATCAGTTTCAATATGGATTATTGATTTATTAGTATCTTCTATATAGTATTCTCCTGAGATTTCGATTTTATTTAATGATGTCTTAATAACAGCGCTTGGAATATCTAGTTTAGAACCTGATAAATTTGCGTTGAGTAAAATATCTTCTAATTTAAAATCCGGGTTTTCTGTTTCCATGGCAAAGTGGTTTATGTTAAATTGTTTACTTTCCGGGGAAATAAAAGCTGCCACTTCAAAATTAATATTTTTTATTTTATGTGGAATTAGCGAAGCGGTATCAATGGTTGAGATGTAAACATTTGAGTTATTAATTTTAATTTTATCTACATCAATATTCCAGTCAAAACTTGCAGAAACCGTATCCTCTTTTTGTAATTTTACCAATTGCATTACATTCCAAGTTGAATCATCAATTTGATTTAATCTTAGGAAAATTGAATCAATAATTACAGAATTCATTTTAATTGAGTGTGAAAAAATGCCAAGTAAGTTATAATCCAGATTAATTTCTTTGCAATACAATAGTGTTGAATTGTTTTGCTCAATTCTAATATCCGATATTATCAAACCTCCAAAAATAGTTCCCTTAATTTCCCCTATATTCAACATACCATTTAATTGTTCATTTACAATAGTTTCAATCTTATTTCTTGCAATATTTTTAAACCAGACGGTTTGTGTAAATACTACCATTAACAGAATCAATCCAATGACTGCTAAAATAAAGTAGGCTGCTATTTTTAATGCTTTTTTCATAATTAAAAGGCGTGACCTACGCTAATAAAATATTGTACTTTTGCGGCACCTTCAAAAACAGGAATTGCTACGTCAAACCTAATGGGACCAATCGGAGTCTTTATTCTTATTCCTAATCCAGGAGAGTATCTTAAATCATTTATCTTATAAGTAAGTTCTGTTTCCCAAACATTTCCGAAATCTAAAAATGTTACGCCATATACAATTGAGTAAATAGGAAATCTAAATTCAAGATTTGATTCAAAAAGACTTTTACCACCAAGAGGTATACCCTTTGCATCTTGGCGACCTAATTCAGCGCGGCCCCAACCTCTAATTGACGAACTTCCCCCAGAATAGAATCTTTCTTCTATCGGTACAAAGCCATCATTATCATAACATAATATTGCCCCGGCTTTAACTTTGAATGCAAATATCAGCCAATTGTTTAAAGCGATGTATTTTCTAAAATCTATAGACGGCCGTAAAAAATGGTATTTGCTTCCAAGTCCTAAACCCGAGTAGTAAAGTGCTACTGAACTAAATGTACCTTTCTCTGGATTAAAAATCGGTTCGGAAGTAATTCTTTCAAAACCAAGTTCAATACTGGATTTATTATATAATTGATCAATTTTGTATTTTTCGCGTTCTATTTCAGATATACTATTTGTATCAAGGTTGCTTCTTTCAAAAGAATATTTGATAGAGCCGAAAATATCGAAAAACAAGGGTCTCTTTAGACTAAACTCGGCGCCTAATCTATTTATTGTAAAGCCTGGTTCAGTTTGCCTTAATAAAAATGGGGTAACCGATAGAGTATTATGCTCCGAAATAAAATCCGGTTGTAGGAAATTTAATCTAATATTATATGGTTCTAAAGATGAGTGCTTCATGTAAAGTTTTAATTGGCGCGCACCACCCAGGAAAGCCAGCCAACGCTCATCAATTGAAATTCTGAATTTTTCTTCGCGTCCATATCCAATTCCTAATTTAGTAGTTAGTTTTGGAGCTTCTTCCAAAATGATTTTGATTGGAATGATGTCGGATTTATTTTCAGAAAACTCTGCATTTACTGAAACAATATAAAATAATCCTAAGTTATAAATATATTTTTGTGTTCTCTCCAATTCAGATCCATCATAAATGTCTCCGGATTCAAACGATACTTTATTTTTGAGTAATTCTCTTTCTGTTCTTTTATTTCCTTCAAAAGTAATCTCACCAAATTTTGATAATTTCCCAAGTGTAACATTCCAATTGATACCCACAGTTGATTTATTTGTATCAAGTGTTAAATCATATTTTACATCTACATATGGATAACCATTATTTATAAACAAATTTATTATTGTGTTTTTATCTATTTCAATTAGTTTATCTCTAAAACGAATTTTATTCTTTAGCTTTAATTTCTCTTTTATTTCATGAATACTTTTCTTCAATATTTCATCATCAATACTAATTTCTAGACCATCAACAATAATTGGAGAGTTTTCATTAATCTTAATTTCTATTTCAATAGTTTTACCCTCTTCATCTTTAAAGAAATTTACACTTTCTATTGTGGAGAATAAAAATCCTTCCCGTTGACAATAATTCAGTATTCTTTCTTTATCTTTTTGAAATATATCATTACTGAACAAATACGGATCGTTAAAAAGAATAACATCTGAAAACCAACCGGTGGGATAATGTTGAATTTCCTCAAGAATATTATCAGATTTCAATGAATCAATGCCAACGAAAGAAATATCTCTTACTATATAATTTTCTTGCGCGTAAATTATCGTTGATTCAATTAAGAATAATATTGTTAATAATATTATTGATATTCTTAAATGCATATATTTCCTAAACAAATTAATAAGCTATTATAAACGGAATGTTAAAATCCGTTCATAAAGAACTAATTTAAGTAGTCTTTCATCGCTCATACTGATTTCCAATAACATATCATGAAAGTTCTTTGAGTTCATGCTGTGGAATTGGAGGCTCAATGCTATCATTTCTTTTGTCCACTTCACGCCCAAGGATTCCGTCAACCATACGCAATAACTTTTCGATTGCACCATCTAAGGCTTGGTTCAAATTGTCTGCATTGTCTGAAACAGCGATAGGTTTATATCCTTCGAGACGCGCTTCAATCATGCATCGTTTGTCGTTCTTTCCATTCTTATTGCCGTCTTCATCTTTTAAGTGGACTTCCACTTTGCTAATGTGATCACTCACTCTACTTAATGAACTCTCGATTATGTTGCTAAACTTAGAAATTAGAGCTTCATTACCCTGGATATTATGGCCTGTATTAATTTGAATATTCATTTAATTCCTTTTTTTTTTGTGAATTATGTTATAATTATGTTATAACTATAAACTAATACTACTAATTGGAATTTCTCATTTCCTGATTGTTTTTACTAACTTATTATCATTTTATTTTAAGAAGTTTGGCATTAACGGCTACAATCACCGTACTTACCGACATCAAGACCGCGCCGAGCGCTGGACTTAAAACAATTCCAACTGAATACAAAACTCCCGCAGCAAGAGGAATTGCTACTACATTATATCCGGTAGCCCAGATTAGGTTCTGAACCATTTTGCTATAAGTTGCTTTTGAAAATTTTATTAACGTAACTACATCTTTCGGATTACTCCTTACAAGAATTATATCGGCAGTTTCAACCGCTACGTCCGTTCCTGTACCTATAGCAATTCCAACATCAGCCTGTGCCAGCGCAGGCGCATCGTTCACTCCGTCGCCTGTCATCGCAACAATGATTCCGCGGCTCTGCACTTCTTTTATTTTCTTCGCTTTTTTACCTGGCAGCACTTCGGCAAAATAATCATCGAGCCCGAGCTCATCGGCAACCCATTTTGCAACTTGTTTATTATCTCCGGTAAGCATCATTGTTTTTATGCCTAACTCTTTAAGCTGTTTTATCGCGTCTTTGGATTCATCGCGGATAATATCGCCTAACGCTATTGCGCCGATTAGTTTATTATCAATAAGTACAAATACAACAGTTTTGCCCTGAGTTGATAATTTTTCTATCTTATCTTTTTCTTGTAATTCAATTTTATTTTCTTCAAGATAACCCGGGCTGACAACTTTAACATCTTTACCATTTACTTTCCCTTCTGCACCTTTGCCAGGAATTGAATTGAAATCTTTCAACTGATATTTATCTTCAATAGATTTAACTATCCCTTGGGCAATCGGATGCTCTGATTCCGATTCGACAGCTGCAGCGTATTTTAATATTTCCTTTTCATCATAATTATCATCAAATGAAAATGTTTCTGTTACACCGAATTCACCTTTTGTTAATGTCCCGGTTTTATCAAAAATAATTGCCTGAATATTTCTTGCGTCTTCAAAAGCATTTCTATTTCTGATTAGTAATCCGCTCTTTGCAGAAAGTGCGGTTGAAACAGCGACAACAAGAGGAATTGCCAGACCGAGAGCATGCGGACATGTAATTACCATAACGGTTACAGTTCTGGATAATGCAAAGTTGAAACTTTGTCCAGTAAACACAAGCCATACAAACATTGTTAACGCGCCAGATGTAATTGCCACAATAGTTAACCAAAATGCGGCTCTATTGGCAAAGTTTTGAGTTTCGGATTTACTCTCCTGCGCTTCTTTAACCATCTTCACAACCTGTGAAAGAAAAGTTTCATCACCTATTTTCTCAACTATAATTTTTATAGAACCCTCACCGTTTATTGATCCCCCGACTACATTATCACCTTCGCCTTTAAAAACAGGTTTTGATTCACCTGTAATCATTGCTTCGTTGATGTAACTTTTGCCTTCATAAATATTTCCATCAGCAGGAATTTTTCCTCCGGGTTTTATTAATAATTTAGCTTTGTGTTTAAGTTCGGAAACCGGAACATCAGTAACATTTCCATCATCGTCAATTTTATGAGCTTCATCCGGCATAAGTTTGGCAAGTTCTTCAAGAGCTTTTGAAGCACCCATTACTGATTTCATTTCTATCCAATGACCTAGAAGCATAATATCAATCAGAGTTGCAAGTTCCCAGAAAAACACTTCCCCCTTAACACTAAACACAACTGCACTGCTGTAGAAGTATGCGACCGATATTGCAAGTGCAATTAACGTCATCATTCCTGGCTGCTTCTTTTTCAATTCATCAAATAGTCCTTTTAAAAAAGGCCAGCCACCATAGAAAAATGTGAATGATGAAAGCGCAAACAAAACATAGATATCGCCATTGAAACGCAAAGTTTCTTTAAGTCCAAGAAATTGCACTACCAGTGGTGAGAGAAGTAGAATTGGAATTGTGATCATCAGTGAAATCCAGAATCTTTTTCTAAAATCTTCAATCATATTTCCATGGTGTTCAGAATGGTTATGCCCGCTATGCTCATCCTTTTTATGATTTCCCGCAGAGCGGGATTTCTCTTCGTTCAACATCTTTTCATCAGATTCTTTTTCATTGTGTTTTTTATGATCCATTTCTGAATGTTCGTCATGATCTATATTGTGGTCTTTATGATTTTGATGTTCGTTTTTCATATGGCATCCTTTTTTTTGACGACTGTTCTTTACAATACGGCGGCTAAATTATCATTTATAGACTGTAAATTGCTTTATGAAGCCGTTCCCCAATTTCTTCGGCAATCTTGCCAAGTTTTGGATTGTCAATAGTCTGCATCGAAACCACAGGATCTACTGCCGAGATTTCTGTTCCATTTCCTTTTTCCTGAACGATAACATTGCAGGGAAGCATAATACCCACCTTATCTTCTACTTGCAGTGCTTGGTAAGCAAAAGGAGGATTGCAAGCACCAAGTATTATGTAAGAATGAAAATCAACATCTAATTTCTTTTTTAATGTTTCTTTTACATCAATTTCAGTTAAAATACCGAATCCTTCATTCTTTAAAGCACCCGTTACTTTTTCAATTGCTTCTTCGAATCCCAAAGGTGTTTTTTTTGAAATATAGTATGACATGATTATTCTCCTATCAAATAAATGGAATGTAAAAATTATGTTAAATCTTTTTTCATTCTTTCGAATTCTTCTTTAGTAATGTCTCCTTTTGCATATCTTCTCTTTAGGACATCCATTGCAGATTCCGGTTGTGGCGATTGTGCATTCTGTTTGTTTTTGTTCATTTGATTTACAATCACCCAACCGATTATTATTAAAATAGCCAGCCAGAAAATCCAGCCATACCACATACCACCCATAAAACCATCGTGAAACATAATTTCTCCTTAAAATATTTTTTAATATTATAAAATAATTATTTGAAAAATGCAACCTGAGTTGATAAGCTGCACTTCACAATCCATGAAAGAATTATTTTTTCTTGTTCTTCTCTGAAAAATGATTCATCATATCTTTATAATTATTCATAACTGGATTCATATTTCCCATCATCGAATTTACCTGTTCGTGCATTTTATCATCTTTCATCATTACCTGGTTATTCATCATCTGGTTCATTTGCTCTAACATAGAATTCATATACTTGCCCATATCATTCATATTATTTATAAAAGACATTGTTTCTTTTGAATTCTGCATTTGTCCTGTGTCCTGGTTCATTTGCTTCATCATTGAATTCATCTGAGTATTCATATCTTTCATATTTGTCATCATTTGCGGCATATCCATCATATCTCCGTTCATCATTCCCTGCATATTATTCATCTGTTCATGGCTACTCTGAGTATTTTGTGGATTTTGGTCCGTTGTCTCCATTTTATCTTTGGCATAATTATTATTTTCGCCTTCATTTTGACAGCTGATTAAAAATGTAACTGCCATAATTGCAATAGATGTTTTGATGAAATATCTGTTTTTCATAATTCTCCTTTTTATTTATTGTTGTATTACTTAACATGTCCGAACCAACATTTTAGTGTTGTTGAAAAATTTATTATTATTTTCATTTAGTCATCAAATGACTTTGATTAAATCTTTTTATTAAATTACAAAGACATCAGTTCTAATTCAATCATTCAAAAGGATGAAAAATGGACTAGCCCGTTAATGTAAAATAATACTAAACTTTACTTTTTTCTGCCACTTAGAAAAACAACCCCACCAATAACCATAATTCCAATACCAATAAATGGAGACCAGGTTGCTTTGTTGTTTTTATCAGCCGTTATCTCAACTGAACCTATTTCAACTACTTTTTCTTTTGTTACATAATTAAATCCTGTATAAAGAGTCATTAATAATCCAATTGTGATTATCACCAATCCTACTGTTTTTAAATTCATTGTTCTATTCCTATAATATAATACGTTAACATTCTTACAGATAAAAAAGAATGAGTTGGTTGTGTAATACAAAGGTGCTCATATATTTAGAATTTTTCAATCGTCCAATAGGATGAAAAAGGGATTACTTTTTGGGTGAACCTGTACATACTAATTAAAGGATATCGCGAAATCACATATTTGCTGCAAGCAAAAAGAGTAAACAGTTTAACGATCCTTTTTGAATTGTATTGATTCAAACAAAGCTAACCTTCTGTTTAACTAAGCAATACAATCATCTTAAGCTATTGTTATTCCATGATGTATCCCATGCAAAACTGTCCCGTGATGCTATTTACACGGGAAACACCAAGGACAGGTTTGAATGGAATTCACTTTATAGCTAAAATTCCCAATAAAAGCATTTGGGAATGACATACTATAAAAAATATCCCATTAAGTTGACAGCATCATTTTTAATTATGGTCTCTCTGTTGCATATGGTTGCTAGGACGTACGGAAAAGTCATTTGTCCAAACATAGATAACCATTGCAGCAATCATCAATAAAACTGCTACCCAGAATTTCCAGTCGTGATGTGCGCGTTTCCAATATGGCTTTCCGTTTTTCTGTTTAGTTATATGTTGTGGAATATTTGTGTTCACGTCTCATTCCTTTCTATTAAAGAATTATATTTATATCACTCACTATTTTCCGCTCTATTCCTGTATGTTATTAACACAGGCAATACTAAATTAGGTTTTGATGAATGCCAACAAATCGGCATTAAGCTCGTCTTTGTGAGTGACGGTGAGACCATGCGGTCCACCCGGGTAAACTTTCAAAGTCGAATTCTTAATTAGTTTGACGGATGCATGAGCAGAGGCATCGATTGGCACAATCTGGTCGTCATCGCCATGTATGATTAATGTTGGTACATCAAACTTTTCAAGGTCTTCGGTGAAGTCCGTTTCGGAAAATGCCTTGATGCATTCTAGTTCATTCTTAAGACCACCTTGCATTGCCTGAAACCAGAACGCGTCGCGAGTACCTTGACTGACATTCGCTTCAGGTCTGTTAGCACCATAGAAAGGCATCGTGAGGTCCATGAAGAACTGCGAGCGATCTGCGGCGACACCTGCGCGTATATCATCGAACTTTTCTATTGGCAAACTTCCGGGATTAGCATTTTTGAGCATCAGTGGTGTCACTGAGCCAACAAGCACTACCTTGGCAACACGTTTAGTGCCGTGGCGCCCGATGTAGCGAGCGACTTCTCCGCCACCAGTTGAGTGACCTACCAAGGTGATATTGTTAAGGTCAAGTATTTCGATAAGCTCCGATAGATCATCGGCATAAGTGTCCATATCATTACCGTTCCATGGCTGGCTCGAACGACCATGTCCACGGCGATCATGGGCGATGCAGCGATAACCTTTAGATGCCAAGAAGACCATTTGGTTTTCCCACGCATCGGCGTTGAGAGGCCAACCGTGACTGAAGACTACAGGCTGTCCCGAACCCCAATCTTTGTAATAGAGTTCTGTACCGTCTTTAGTAGTGATCGTGTTTATTAATAGATTATTCATTTTATATTCCTTTTGTTTTATTAGTTAAGATGAGCTTGTTATTACCTATTTCAATTTTACCTTATGTTAATTCACTATAATTTCATAGCCTTTAATGAATTTTAATATTTTTATTTCAGCCATTTCAATTATCGGATTAACCTGATTTGAGAAAGAGCAAATCATATTAGTTCTCCCAAGTGCTTATAATTGGACGCTATAATTTTGAATAACTCATCTATACGACCACTTAACATCATTTTCCCCATATATAAAGCAAAACCTTTCATCTGCGCAAACTCCAGTTTGGGAGGCATAGCGAGGGCATTAGGATCTGTTTGAATAGCAATCAATACGGGACCTTGCTGTCTAAACGCCTTTTCTAATTCTGGTTTTACTTCATCGGGGTCACTAATCGTTATACCAGGTATTCCCATTGCCTCTGCTATCTTTGCAAAGTCAGGATTAAGCATATCTGTCTCAAAGTCAGAAATTCCAGCTACTTCCATTTCCAGTTTCACCATCCCCAATGATCGGTTGTTGAAAACAATGATCTTCACGGGTAATTTATATTGAACAATGGTCATCAGGTCGCCCATCATCATACACAGTCCGCCGTCACCGCAGAATGCAATTACCTGTTTGCCTGGGCATGCAAGTGCTGCACCAATTGCTTGAGGCATTGCATTTGCCATAGAACCATGATTGAATGAACCCAACATTTTTCGATTGCCCGTACCATGTATATAGCGGGAAGCCCACACACAACACATCCCGGTATCTACAGTGAATATTGCGTCTTTGTCAGCAAGTTCATCAATCACAGAAGTGACAAATTCCGGATGAATAACATTTAGCTTCCCATGATCATTTACATAAATCAATAATTTCTTTTTTACTTCTTTATAAAACTCCAATTGCTGAGTGAGAAAAGTGTCATCTTCCTTTATTTCTACCAAATGAATTAGCGCTTGCAAGGTATCTTTAACGTCTCCACAAAGCCCCATATCAAGTTTAGCTCTTCGTCCGAGGTTTTCGGGTTTAATATCAATTTGCAAAATTTTATTTTTAACTGGCATGAAGGGTGTATAAGGAAAATCTGTTCCTAATAATATAAGTAATTCACATTCATGCATGCTATGGTATGCCGATGGCAACCCAAGCAATCCCGTGAGGCCAACTTCATAAGGATTATCATATTGTATCGCCATCTTTGCTTTATATGAATAAGCCACTGGTGACTTTAGCTTTTCTGCGAGTTGAATAATTTCTTTGTGTGACTCAGCAGCACCAAGTCCGCAGTAAATAGTAACCTTTTTGTGCAAGTTTAACAATTCAGCTAGTTGCAATAGTTCATTTTCTGAAGGCATGATAACAGAATGGTTCCAGAAAAGTTTAGTAGTAGTTTCAGCAGCTACTGAGGGGAGGTTAGTAATATCACCTGGTACTCCAAGTACAGCTACTCCTTTTTTATGGACAGCATGCTGAAGGGCAGCCTGCAACATACGCGGCAATTGTGTAGGTGTAGTAGCCAATTGATTATAGCAACTGCAGTCGTCAAAAAGTTTGAATGTATTTGTTTCTTGAAAATAATTCATTCCAAATTCTTTTGTGGGAATTGTAGAAGCGATTGCTAATACGGAAGCCGATGAACAGTGCGCATCATACAGTCCGTTGTTCAGATGTACGTGTTCTGGACCACTGCTACCTGCACAGCATGCAAGTCCATTCAGCTGGGCTTCTGCTCCGGCAGCATATGCAGCAGTCTCTTCATGCCTTACATGAATCCATTTGATCTTTCCGTTTCGGTGTACAGCTGCATTTACGTGATTGAGACTATCGCCTGTAACAGCATAGATACTTTGGATGTTTGCTTCAACCAATGTTTCAACCAGTAGATCCGATACATTTTTGTTCATAAGTAAATCCTTAAATTACAAAGCCAAAAAATAATTAATTATCCAATTCCTCCATGAGCCGTCATATTATCCTAATATAAAGCGTGATTAAAATATCCACCGACATTGTTTCGTACTGTCATCGGATATTTGCTTATATTCATAAAAGTATTCTTTATATCCATGGATTACATCTCGGTACCATTAATTGCATTTATGAAATTGTCATAATAAGCCTTATGATGTTTGCTAACTGTATTTCAACTGTTTGCTTATCAATAAAAGGTTCAAGTACTTCATGACCACAAGGTAATGATCTAAATTCAAATTTGTTTATTGTACTCATAATGTTTTCTTTTTAGTTTTTTCTATTGCAAGATATTTTGTCGTATCCTGAGCTTTTGCAATAAAACTATATTACATTACCAGAAATCCGAATAGAATTATTTTTAAGATTAATTTAATTCCATTTATCTATTTATCACTTTATTGTTTTTTTTGGCAATTATTGTTTCATCTTCTTTATTTCTGCTTCAACTTCTTTTGCTCCTTTAGCATATAACTTTTCCTCATCTGGGGAAAGCTCGTAGAGCAACCGCAAAAACTCTCCGACATGCACAAGTTCTTCATCGGCGATATCCTTAAGAACCTCTATTGCGAGGTTATTGTCGGTTGACTCGGCAAGTTGCATGTACAACTGAGTTGCTTCATACTCTGCTGCTACCATAAAACGTATTGCTCTTATTAGCTCCGCATCCGTGAGCTTACTATCTTTTGCTAAGACCGAAAAGGGTGATCCAAATGTTGGCATATTTATTCTCCTTTAATTTTGTAAATGTTTTATGAAGTTTATACTTCCAATTCAATTATAGTTTACGCAAAGATATAAAGTGAATCTATAGTCCAAATGGATGAAAAAGGAACTAGTCTCTGTTCATTTCCTCATACTCATTTAAGAACTATTAAATTTCATTTTTGGCATAACCTATGAATGCCTTTTTAGCAATTATAATTCTATGTCAATTATTCAATAGGATTCCCAAGTCAATCTTAATTTAGTATGATTTAGAAATAAGTTTTTCAATTTTAAGTCAAAAGAAATATGGCAAAATCAAAGGGGATATAGTTTTGGATAGCCACAGCCTTGCAGATCCTGATACCTGTGATCCTATCCAGTTTTGTATCGTAAAAAATGATGTTTGTTGTGCAGAAATATTTACTAATGTTAAAATATAAATAAAATAATTTATGTTACCATTCTTTTAATAATATTTCTTTTATATAAATTTAACAGTATGAAATTACAATAATTAGGATTAATAATTATCCCAATGTCAACTATCATCCGCATTAAAAATCTTGTCGTATAACATCAATCCAATATTCATATAGTCTTTTTCAATTATTGCTTACTGCGTCTATTTAAATTAATTTTGATATTTCCTTAGCCAACTCAAAATCAAGCTTTGATATTCCCTTGGCATCATGTGTAATAAGGTGAATTTTCACCTTATTATAAACATTTGACCATTCTGGGTGGTGATTAGCCTTTTCTGCGAGAATTGCAACTTGAGTCATAAATCCAAATGCTGATACAAAATTAGTAAATATAAACTCTCTATATAACTTACTATCGATAATTTCCCAGTATTCAGAAGATTCCTTATTTAGCGATTTCAAGGATAAATCTATTTCGTCTTGGTTTAGTCTTTCTATCATTTCTACCTCAAATTGTTATATATACTCCATTAAAAATCAAATACTATCTTAAAAGAATTAACTTTTTAGTTTCAGCAAAATATCGTGTGCCTATTCATTTCCTCATCTGCATCTAAAAACCCCAAAATTTCACTTTTTTTTATGATAACATTTCATCATCTATATTGAATGACGTTTTAATATTATCAGCGAGTGTAAATCCTAATCCTTTTGCCACCGCCATTCCTAAATGTCTATCGGCACGGAAAAAATTGAATAACTGCTGATTAATAATTACGTCTTTCTTCTCTCCGCAAATTTCACTCATAGAACTTACAATGTTGCTTACCAGATTTTTTCTATCTTGATTATTCATCGCATCGCGATACAAAATACCCGGCTGAGTGAAATGGTCGTTATCATTTTCGTTGCGATCAAACCAATCTGCAATATTTGAATCCAATTTCATTGCTGGTTCTTTATAGCTTTCATCAACAACAATATCATCAAAACTATTAGGACGATAATTCGGGTTTGATCCACCATTATCACCCACCTGCATAAACCCGTCACGCTGATAATTTACAACCTGATATGGACATTTGTTTACAACAATCTGTTCATAGTTAACACCTAAGCGATAACGGTGCGCATCCGGATATGAGAGCAAACGACCTTGTAGTAATTTATCAGGGGAATAACCAATACCGTCAACAACATGAGCTGGATTAAAAGCTGACTGCTCAACATCACGAAAATAATTTTCTGGAATTTCGTTTAGTTGCATAATGCCCACATCAATCAACGGAAAATTATTGTGACTCCAAACTTTGGTAATGTCGAATGGATTCCATTTGAAATTTCTTGCTTCATCATCAGTCATCACCTGAATTTTCAATTGCCATTTGGGGAAATCTTTTTTCTCAATTGATTCAACTAAATCACGTTGTGCCTGGTCTGGGTCAATGCCCCGCATTTCATTTGCTTCTTTTCCAGTGAAGTTTTTTATTCCCTGCATAGTTATAAAATGAAACTTTACCCAAACCCGTTCATTATTTTTATTGATTAAAGAAAAAGTGTGGCTTCCAAAACCATGCATGTTCCGATAAGAGAACGGCGTTCCACGGTCGCTCATCAGTATTATTACCTGATGTAAACTTTCGGGATTCAGACTAAAAAAATCCCACATCATAGTAGGGCTTTTACAATTTGTCTTGGGGTCGCGCTTTTGTGTGTGAATGAAATGAGAAAACTTTTTTGGATCTTTAATAAAGAATACAGGCGTGTTGTTGCCTACCAAATCCCAATTTCCATCTTCAGTATAAAACTTAAGTGCAAAACCACGTGGATCTCTTTCACTATCGGCACTTCCTTTTTCTCCACCAACTTGGGAGAATCGTACAAACATTTTTGTTTGTTTGCCAATTTCTGAAAATATTTTCGCCTTTGTGTACTGAGTGATGTCATGCGTTACAGTAAAGGTTCCGAACGCGCCGGCTCCTTTTGCATGAACTACTCTTTCAGGAATTCGTTCACGATTAAAGTGAGCCATATCTTCGTGCAGAAAATAATCCTGTAATAGGAGTGGTCCACGGTTGCCGACAGACTGCGAATTATCAAACTCAGTGTAAGGTCTGCCACTTGCTGTTTTTAATATTTTCTTTTCCATATTAAGTATCCTTTATTAATGGAAGAAATTTAGTTAGTAGATTATTGAATTCCACAGAATTTTCCATATTACTTAAATGTCCAGCGTGATCAATAATATGGATAATGGAATCTTTAATATTTTCATGCATCAGCATTGCTGTTGCAGTTGGTGTGATATTATCTTCTTTTCCCACCATAATAAGCACTGGTACCTTTATCTCCGAAAGTCTGCTACAAGTTTCTTTACGTTCGTAAAAAGCTCGTAAGGTTTTGTACAGTGTTTGCTTGGAGGTATTCACTATCATATCTCTAACCGCAGCAATTTCTATTCTCTTTTTGGATAACGATTCAGGTGCAAAAAGATTCTTTATGCTTTCATCGGCAAACTTTTCTACACCGTCTTTTTGGATATTTTCAATTGCCATAAATCGTTTCTCTTTTGCTTCGGGCGTATCAGCAATGCAACTGGTATCACTCAAAATAAGTGCATCAAAACGCTCAGGAAAGTTTGCAATAGCATTTAAAGCGATGTACCCACCCATTGATAAACCACACAGAATTGCTCTATCAATATTCAGGGCATCCATAAAATTGACCAAGTCCTTTACAAATAGCTCAATAGAGAAATCCTCATCACCGACCTCGGAGCTCCCATGACCGCGGACATCATAAGCAATCACACGGTAATTATTCTTCAGTGCTTCTACCTGTTTTTTCCACATAGACTTATTAAATGGAAACCCGTGAATGAAAATTATAACCAGAGATTCATCCGATCCTGCATCGTTGTAACTGACTGTAAGATTATTTACAGTAATCTTGATATTGTTTCCTAAATCGATCATAGTGTTTCTCTTTGTCTTTTATTGTTACTAAATTTTAATCAGTTCATTATTCATATAATATATCTTTTTAACATAAATCCTAATAAAAAAATATATTTTTAATCCACTCATTTATTTTACGTCTTCCAGTTTATATCACAAATATATTTTCCCAATATAAAAGTAAGGGAATTAAAATATGCTCTTAAATTATCAACAGTTAATTCAGGGCTTTCAGTATTAGGAATTGTAAATGGCATTTATCCAATATATTCAGAAAGTTCTGGATAGTTTTCATAAATGTTTATAGAAATATTTTGCTTTTTAAAATTAAGTTTCTTTTCTGATTTCATAATTTCTACTTCTTTCTCAATCAAAATTCTTCTTTGACCATATGTTTTTTATCCACATTCAAATTTTCCAATTGCTTTTCTATTGATTCAATCATTGGTGGAGGTCCACAGATATAAAAGTACTGATCGAAATTACCGATATTTGCTTTGAGAAAATCTTCAGTTATATGCCCGTGCATATATCCATTTATTTTTTCATCAGATAAAATATTAATGAAATTATTGCCTAATAATTTTTGAAATTCATGTTCAAGTATTATATCATTCTTTGTCTTATTAGCAAAGATGAGTTTGTTTTCACCTATTTCATTTTTCGTTTTAAGATATCTTAAAATAGAAATAAACGGCGTAACTCCTGCACCCCCTGCAATAAATATACCTTCTCCTTTGTAAGTGATTGTTCCGAAGACTTCGTGCAGAATCAACTCGTCATTTATTCTCAGTTGCAAAAGTGTATTGGTAACGCTCTTTTGCGAAGGATATGTTTTGATGGTAAACTCAAGTAAATCGATATCAGGAAGAGAAGTAAAAGTGAAAGGTCTTTTTTCGTTTTCCCAACCTTTTCTATTTATCGCAACTTCGGTAGCTTGTCCTGGAGTGAAGTTGTAATTCTTTGGTTTCTCAGTAACAACTTGCAACACATCATGAGTGATGTTCTTAATTGATTTAATTTTTACGTGATGTTGTTTCATAATTTAATAACTCTATAATATCATGGAATAATTTATTTTACTTCTATCAACTTTAAAGCGTTTTCATATCTTTCAGCTACTACTTTCCAATTTACAACACTCCAGAATGCATCTATATAATCAGGTCTCTTGTTCTGATATTTCAGATAATAAGCATGTTCCCATACATCCATTGTAAGCAGAGGAATTCCTTTTATTTTAGTAATGTCCATTAATGGATTATCCTGATTTGGTGTAGAACAAATAAATATGCTGCCTTTTTCATCAAGGCATAACCATGCCCAGCCACTACCAAACCTGGTTTTACCTGCATCAACAAATTGTTTTTTTAATTCTTCAAAAGAGCGAAAATCATTAGCAATAGTTTCAGATAATTTGCCGGTTGGAAGATCTCCTCCATGAGCCGTCATGTTCTCCCAATAAAAAGCGTGATTGAAATAACCACCTCCATTGTTTCTAACTGCCATCGGATATTTGCTTATATTCATGAAGATATCTTTTATATCCATAGATTCCATTTCGGTACCTTCAATTGCATTTATGAAATTGTCATAATATGCTTTGTGATGTTTGCTATAATGTATTTCAACTGTTTGCTTATCAATAAAAGGTTCAAGAGCATCATAACCGAATGGAAGCGGTTGAAATTCAAATTTGTTTAGTGCATTCATGGTAGTTTCCTTTTTAATGTTATGGTTTGATTAATCTTTTTTCATTTGATTTTTTGAAAGGTCTTTTGCAATCGATATACTTTGCAGTCCAAGAATCCCCGCAATCACAAATGCTACTTCTAATTTCATTTTTTTCAACGTTTTTACTCCTAATATTTTTTGGTAACTATTTATAGTAAATCATGGATGAAGAGCCGAAATGATTTTATCTTTACTATATATTGTCTCCTGTCCTATATACTAATACTACATCATCGCAATTTTCCAAAACTTTATTTTCTTCATTAATTCTTACGAATAATATAATCGCATTGAGTATTGAGAAAATAATTGCGGAATAATAGAGATGAAATGCCAAGGGAATAGCAGCAATTTCAGCAATTACAATTATGTAATTCGGATGTTTAAAATATTTATACAATCCTTTTTTTATTGAGGGAAAATTCTGAATGTGATAAATTTTTGTGTTCCAGAATTTTCCTAATGATAGAATAATCAAAATTTTGACTGCAATGAGTAAGAAATAGAAAGCGATTAGAAAGGAACTATATGATACAGTTTGCAGCATGGAATATTCAAATATCAATGAGACTAAAAACGAAACATGCAGAACTACAATAAACGGATAATGTTTTTCTCCATATTCAACAGCACCATTTTGCAACAGCCATTTCTCATTTCTTTTAGAAAGTAATAATTCTCCAATTCGTAAAAGGATGATAAACGATATGAAAATAGGGAAAATCATTTTAGTTCTTATTTATTTTTAGCAAAAGCATTTCACTCGAAAAACCCGGACCCATAGACAACATTAATCCGTAACCTTCTTCAAAACCCTGGGAAAAGAATCTTTCCAATACATATAGAACAGTAACACTAGACATGTTGCCGTAATCTTTCATCACTTCTCTTGTATTTTTCAGAAAATCTCCCTCTACCGATAATGCCTCTTCATAAGCTGTTAATATTTTTTTACCACCGGGATGAAAAATAAAATTCTTAATATCTGAAAGTGTCAATTGATGTTTTTCTAAAAATGAATCAACATCGTTCCTAATATTTTCTGTGATGATAGTTGGAATATCTTGTGAAAACAAAACCTTAAATCCCTTGTCAAGAAATTCCCATCCCATCACATCCAGTGTATCATAATACAATTTGCTTTGTGTGGCAAGAAAAGTAATTGAGTTTTTTGTTTTGTTTTTATAATTATCACCGGTAATAATGCATGCAGCTACGCCGTCAGCAAATAAACTTGATCCTATGAAATTACTTTTGCTGAAATCATTTCGTAAAAATGTCAAAGAACACAATTCTACAGTTACAAGTAACACAACCGCATCCGGATTAGCTTTTGCCAGAATGCTCGCTTTTGAAAAACCCGCAACACCTCCCGCACAGCCTAAACCAAATATTGGAGTGCGGCTAATATTCTGGTTCAGTTTCATTTCGTTAACGATGAGTGCATCTAAACTTGGTGTGGAAAGTCCTGTAGTTGAAATAAAGATTATATCTGTAATTTCATTCTTATTAATTTGTGTTGAAGAAATACATTCTTCAATTGCTTTGACAGAATATTCAAGAGAGACCTTAATGTATTCTGCATTATGTTCCTGGAAAGTATGGAGAGTGGAATAGTAATCAAGTGGTTTGCAAAAATTTCTTGTTTTTATTTCCGTGTTATCAAAAGCACTCATCATTCTTTCCACTTGCGGAAAAGATGGTGCAAATAATTCCTTGGCATATTGTTTTACTTTTTGTTGATCAGTTTTATAAGGAAAATCAATTTTAGATACGGATACTAGTGAAGGCACAATTTTATAATTCCTAACTTAATAATTTATTGATAATTCTCTTGAAGTTATTACTTCAAATTCAATTATAATTTAGAGATAGTCATAAAGTAAATCTATAGTCCAAAAGGATGAAAAAGGAACTAAATCTTTTGGGGGAGTAAGAATATTTATAAAATTATATTACTTTATATTCTAATTACGATTCGTCCTTTGCAATTCTGATTAAACTAATACCAGAAATACAGAAAAATAAACTGATTATACCGTACACGATAACTACTTTAATGTTTCCTGTTCCGCTGGTATTGCTTGCAAATAATACGGATGAATAAATGAGACCGCCTATTCCTTGTAAAGTAAGTAGTCCACCTAAGATTCCTTTTATAATTTATAAGGTTCTTTTTAAGCTAATAATAGATTAAAATTATTTCAATTATATTTGATTTCATTTTACGGTATGCTCCTTATTAGCGTGTTCATCAAGCCAGTATCCTTGTCGATTATAATGATGATGCAATTCAGATTCATAATCTCGATTTAGTAATGACACCTCACTAAACTCCGGCGATTTCATGATTGCCTCGCGAGAAAGATTTATAAAAACTTTGGACTCGTTCCAACTTACTCGGTCAATCCATTTCGGTGATATCAGTACGTTTTTTCCCCGCCACCAGTTTGTTGTATCAATAATTAGATAACGAATTGCCCAAGTTTCGTCATCTATTATAAAATCTTCGATATGTCCAATCTCACCATCACTGCCTTGTATGTGATAACCGTTCACTTCGTGAGTGCTTCGCAAATTGGGATCCCACTTTTTTTCATTATGGATTGGGCTTATAATATTTTCAGAGTCACGTAAAATATATGGATAAATTCCCCACATATATGGACCGCCCCAATACATCGGATAACCGTAGTATCCGTGGTAAACCTGCTCGAATTGTTGAGAGACAGGCTTATCACTATTAAGTGATGGCCCGTCTTCAATCTGTTTTTTATTTAAATTTACCGCAATATTTTCCTTATCTGTATTCACAGAAAGCAGTGCATACGGGGAAATTAGTACTTGTCTGCCAGTAAGCCATCCACCTGTGTCGGCAATTAAATAACGAATCGCCCAATGAAGGTCATCAAAGTAAAATTCTTTAACCTTTCCTATTTCTCCATCGATGCTGTCTAATTTGTAATTCTCTAATGTTTTGCCTTTATATAACATGATAGTACTCCTTTTGTTTTTAGATAAAGTTAATTATTTGAATGACTGTTTTCGAAACAGACATAACAGTTATTTTTTTAATCAAATACTCATCCATTATGTTGGATGATTGCGTAAAAAGTAAATATTTTACAGTCTTCATTATTCAATCTTTTTGTAGGTTAACACGTCAGCTTTTTTCATCAACTGTGAACTAGTTTCCGTTTGGGCTGCGCACAAGCAACCTCCAAAGATGAAGATGCATCCGCAAAGATAAATCCACAGTAACAATGCCATGATTCCGCCAAACGTTCCGTAGATAACGTTCAACGTGGCGAAATTTTGCAGATAGAAAGCAAACAGGATTTCGCTTACTAGCAAAAGAAATGTAGTGAAAAGAGCAGCTACCCAAACTTCGGAAAACCTAGTAGGCCGGAACGGGGCAAGTATGTAAAACATACTCAAGCCCAAAAAAGCAATAAGGAAAGGGATAAAATAGCTTCCAATATCATACAGCCAAGAAATAGAATCATTTGACCCAAAGAACCAATCCTTTGCTATTCTCATCATTATCGGCATTACTATACCCAGTATAATCATACCTGTTGTTGTACCGAGCAACACAAAGCTTCTGAGCGGTAGTCGCCACCAATTTTTGTAAACCGCAGTTCCCCAAGCATGGTTTACAGCAACTATTAGGGTAATGAAACATTGAAGGGCTGTCCATAACAGTATTACAAACGCAATTAAACTTGCTTGCTCTCGCGCATTGATTACATCAGTAATGGTATCAAAAATGTAGTTATACATTTCTCCGCTAATCGGGACATAACTTCCTATATAATAAATTATCTCTTTCCCGGCTCGTTCACCCTCAATAAAGGTCGAGGCTATAGTAACCAAGAGAACGATTAAAGGAAACAGAGAGAAGAACATATTGAATGCGAACGCCCCAGCCCACTGTACTCCATCAATCCGAAGAAACTTATTGAAGGCAATACGAAGAATTGTCCAAACATGGATTCTCTTTTGGCCAAAAATGTGAGTACTATTTAGGAGCGACACGAAATATTCCTTTGTTTTTTTGTTTTCTCTTTTTCATTATTTAATGTCTCTTCAAAATTTCTTTCAATTCAGTATTTTTATTTAGTTTTAATAATTAACTAATTTTTACAAACTACAAGTTTACTTTTAGCTGATATGTAAATTATGAACCGCTATATTTGTGCATTTATTTTTAACCCGAAACATGCATTAGAAAAGCATTAATGCATATTCGACTAACTCGCTCTAAGCGTTTATACCTTTGTACACTTAACCTTTTGAGTACAATTGCTAAGACCGAGTAAGTCGGGGCAAGTTCGCTTCTATATAGATTATTCTTTTTCTAAAATTATTTGCTTTAATCCTATTACATTATCCATGTTTAATTGTCTGTTTATATTTTTATTTCCATTTGCTTAAGTAGTTCATTCGCAGCTATCACAGTTAACTCAGGTGCAGCATTAGATTTTAAGGCTATCTGAAGATTTCCCAGTAAATCGTCAAATCCTTCTTCCTTTTGATTTAACAAAACATGATGGACACCTTGTCGTAATAATATAGAATCCTTATGTTCAGCTTTAACTAAAAGTCTCAATAATGCTGGCCATGCAGCCTTTTTGAAATTTGACAAAGCCTCTGCTGCCAACCAGGCAACATCATGATTACTATCTTCAAGCGCATTTACTAACGAAGGTATTGACCTTATATCAGCAATACCGCCAAGAGTTTTGGCTGCTTCCCAACGTAAGTGATCGTCTTTAGAGTTCTGTAATAAGTTTTCAAGAGAAGATACTGCCGGTTTACCGAATGTAATCAACAATTCCCTTGCTTTTTTTCGGCTTTTACTGTCTTTGCTTGCCAGCATAACCAACAAGTTTTTTAGATTTAAAGTTGTATATCCAGTTTTATCCATAAATGCTGCATCCATATTTCTAATTTTAACAATCAAAAATTGTACTAAAGGATATTTACAAATAAATCTCACACTATAAAATAGCCCAAAGGGAGGATAAATGGACTACATCTTTTGGATGAAAAGTTACAAATAATTACTCATTTAATTATACTTTGTGTATTGATTTAGGTAAGATGAGTGTAAATTATGATTCTTTTTCTAATTCACTTTCAATCCAAATTATTTCGCCCTGTATTTCTAAAAATTCTTTACAACGAGGTAATCCAAGTTCTGTTTATGTCTCACCCACAGTCCCATTTGTTGAAAGTAGATTGTCTAAGTCAAATAACACAAATGATTTTTCATGCTTCATTCCTACTCAGGTAATCTTGATAGACACTTCTACAAAACCGTATTTATCAATAGATGAAACAATTACATTACCTTTAGCTTTCTGCTAAAAAAAAAATATTTCCTCATACAATAAACTCATGAGAACTTTACAAAGACTGGAAAGGGCTCCTTAAAACATGAGCGATGATTATTGAAAAAAAATTATTTTGGTAGAATTCAATAATTTAATCTCTTCAAGATAATTTTTTTGATTCTCTTCAATCCACTATTATTTAGTTAAATCTATTAACGCAATCTGACAATTTATTTCTGGTTCCAATGGATTTTCCAACTGTAAACCTTCGAGCAAAACACTAAACTCTCTTTTCTCTTTGTTTATTACGTTTAATTTACAAGAATGTTTTTCCGTAGAATTAAAAATATTTTTTATGCAAGAATTAAAAATATCCCTTTCACCCAGCATGATATATGTACTAAACCGCTTTCCAATTATTTTTTTCCTTTCAATACCTAACATTTTACTAGCGCTTAAATTAACTTCCTTAATTACACCGTCTTGGTTCAAAGTAAAATAAGGTATCGGTGAAAAATCAAAGAGGTTTACATATTTATTCCTCGAAGCTTCCAATTCTGCATGCGCAATTCTAAGTTCCTGGTTTTGATGTTCCAATTCAACTTGATGAACCTGCAACAAATGAACAAGCTTTTGAACATCTTCTAGTTTTGGAACAGCTGGTTCGGCAGGTTTAGCTTCGCTTTTTTTCTTCATTTTTTTATCTCCGCTTTTTTCGATTTGATCTTTAATCCGTTTCATCGTTTATTCACCTCTTTTTCTTTTACATTTTTGCTTTGGATTGCCAGAAGAATAAGGTTAGATTCTTTATCGCCTTGAAATATCTCCCGAGCATTAAGTAATAATTTTTTTTTGCCTTCATTTACAAAATTATATTCTACTTCGTAATCCTCAAAAAAATTGCTTTCAGGAATTATTTCCTCGAGTAGCTCCCGCAGTTTTGGTATATCCCAGGCATTCCCTTGAAGTTTGTATATAAACTTACCAACAGTCTGTTCACTGGTGGTATTAAACATTTTGTAAAAAGATCTGTTTGCAGAAAGCACCTTCAATTTTTTATTCAGTATAAGAAGCGAATCTCTTACCGTATCAACAATATTGTTAGAATACTCCTTTGCAAGTTGTACTTCTTGATTCAACTTTTGGATATCATGGTAAGCGGTTTTTAATTTATGAATATGCGTAAACGTTACAACAAGACCGTCAATAATATTGTTGGTAGTGCGGTAAGGCAATATCCTCATTAAATACCAGATGCCGTCATTAGTCTCCACTTCAATTTCCTTAAACATAAGTGTTCGTAATACTTCTTTAGCAACTTCTATAAATTTTTCGTATTTGAGATTTGTAGCAATATGATTTATTGGTCTTCCAATATCAGAAGGAATCAAGTTCACAACCTCTGTGACGTGTGAGGTGAATCTTTTTATAAATAAATTATTATCAAGAAAAATAGTAGGAATATCAATGCTATCGAGCAGATTTTTCATATCGTTGTTAATAATTGACAACTCATCATTCTTATTTTGCAGCTCGGTATTTACGGTAATTAATTCCTCGTTCAGCGATTGTAATTCTTCTTTGGAAGTTTCCATTTCTTCATTTGAACTTTGCATTTCTTCGTTTGTAGACTGAATCTCTTCATTGGTTGATTAAGCTCCTCGTTAGAAGTTTCCAATTGTTCAATTGTTGAACGCAAATTTTCTTTTGTAGATTTTAGCTCACGTTCCAGTTCTTTAATCATTCTCTCCGATATTTTATCAAAGGGGATTTTCTTTGAAGTTGTTATCTTTTCTTGTGGGTTTACTTCTTCAAAAATTATTAGTAATGATCCCACCATAGTTTCAGGTTCTTTTACAGGTTTAACCGTAAGATTTATCAGCTGTGAAGTGTCGTTAGATTTTACTTTCAAATTTTCTACGGTTAAAGATTTTTTGCCTGATATAACCTTTCTAATTAATGCCGGAAGTTCCTGCTGCAATCCTTCACGTGCCATTTCATAAATGTTCATCTTTGCTTCGCCGTGAGTAAGTTCTAAGTATTTCCCGGTTCTGCCGTGGATATAAACGATATCGCCGTTTTCTGATATAATCACACAATCAGGAGAATAGCTCTGTAGAATAATTTTTTCTGCCAATTGGGTAATGTTTTTAATTTCATTATTTTCCATAATAGTCTCATTCGTTTTTCCCTTTGAATACGATACAGGGAATTCTATAAAAGGCTGAGTTGAAAAAATTGCATCTCTTTTTCTATAAATTTTCCATTTCTTATCTAACATTGTAAACAAATCAACAAACCCGCTTATTGTCTCCGATGAACCGAGAAAGAGTGTACCGTTAGGTAAAAGACTATAATGAAAAATCGGTATTATTTTTTTCTGTAAATCGGCATTAAAATAAATTAAGAGATTACGGCAAGAAATAAGATCTAGTCTTGAAAATGGAGGGTCTTTAATTACACTCTGCGGTGCAAAGATGACCATCTCCCTAATTTCTTTTCGAATATGATAAAGATTTCCGTCAGTAGTAAAAAAACGTTTCACTCTTTCTGGTGATATATCCGATTCAATTCCAGAAAAAATTCCAGTGCGGGCTTTTTCTATAGATTCACTGTCAATATCAGTGGCAAATATTTGTACATTAAAATATTTCTTCGCCTCATCCATGCATTCATGTATTAGAATCGCAATAGAATATGCTTCCTCGCCTGTGGAACAACCAGGCACCCAAATTCTTATCTGCTTATTAGTATTTTTAGTTTTTACCAATTCCGATAATATTGTTTTCAATTTATCAAAAGCTTCCGTATCTCTAAAATAATTTGTAACTCCAATTAAAAGCTCTTTAAACAACCTTTCAATTTCTGCAGGATTTTCTTGAAGCAGTCTTATATAATTTGGAATATTATCCAATTGTGAAACATTCATTCTTCTTTCTACACGGCGGTATATTGTATTCTGCTTATAAAGTGAAAAATCGTGACCGGTATGAGTTCTGAGAAGTATAAAGATTTTTTGAAATGTATCCGGAATTTTTCCGTCGGTAATTGCTTTATTCAACAAAACACCTTTAACTTTTTGTAAGGTGTATTTAATGAGTTGAGCTGCCATTTCTTCTGGAGGAAGAATGTAATCAACTAACCTTGTATTAATAGCACTTCTTGGCATACTGTCAAATTTTGCCGATTCAGGAGTTTGTGCCATTACCATTCCTAATTCATTCTTCACAGCCTTTAATCCAGCGGTACCATCGGAAGCCATGCCTGAGAGAATGATACAAATAGCTTTTTCGCCTAAATCAGCAGAAAGTGATTTAAAGAAAAAGTCTATTGGAAGTCGAAATCCATGGGCTTCAATAGGTTCTATTAGCTGAATAACACCATGAAGGATTCCTAAATCACGATTAGCAGGCGCAACATATACATGGTTCGGTTGAATTTCCATTCCGTCTTCCGCCTGAAATAATTTCATCTTTGTAGATTTTTGAAGTAATTGAGGCATAATACTTACATGATTTGGGTCTAAATGTGACACTACAATAAAAGCCATACCGCTATTTTCAGTCATATTTCCGAAAAATTTTTCGAGAGCATCCAAGCCCCCAGCAGATGCGCCTATTCCTACAACATAAAATGAATTATCTATATGTAATTTTTCAGATGTCTTTTTCTTTTTGGGGGAAGTGCTTCGTGTAATAATTGGTTTCTTCTTCATATCTCTGTCCAAAAATAAATCAAGCAACTTAAAAAAATATCTAAATAAGAATTAATAAACTTGGCAGAAGAGTCACAAATTTATCGGTAGAAAACTTTTGTGAAAATAATATACACATTATGTATCATAAGTTAAATTTTAAATCTACTAATAGCAATTAACTGCATAATACATTTGCCACCTTATTACAAAAATTATTCTTATAAAGAAAAATTTTCTATACTCTTTATCCAAATAATTTTACAAGTTTTTAACTAGTAAGAAGTCAATCAATTTTAGGATGCTTAACTTTTGTTAAACATGGATAACAGAATAGGATTAAAATTAACAATTTTAGAAAAAGAATAATTAAAATAGAAGCGAACTTACCCCAACATACTCGGTCTTTGCGTTTGTACCCAAATGGTTTAGTAAACAATAGTATAAACGCTTAGAGCAAGTTAGTCGAATATACATTAATGTTTTTCTAATGCAAATTGGGTTAAACCTGTTTTACTTTTTTGGGCTTATGTGCATTATTATTTTCTGTAATTATTTCTGTTTCAATATCGCCTTTTCTACTTTTAGCCATATTTTCTTTGTCTTCGAAAAATCGCTCATTTCTTGCAGTTTCATTTCCTATTATTTTTAAGGCATCAGATTTTTGAGACTCAAATTCGGAATACAGCACAGCAATTTGAGCTTCCATAACTTCTTGTTTACGCTCAATTTCAAGTTTTTTGCGAATAATTTCTTGTTGACGGAGTAATTGGACTGCCCTGTTTTTAGCTTCTTGAGTTAACCTTGCTGAACCAGTTAACACCCCTTCTGGACCAACATAGACATCGAGAAGTTCAATTCCATTATTTGTTAGTTTGAATTCTCTAATTTGATTTGAGTGTGCCATTCCTCGTGATTTTAGGATATACAATCCTCTATTGCGTTCACCACCTATTTCAATATCTCGTAAAAGTAACCAAGTATCTATCAATGATGAAATTGACATTTCTGAAAATTCTTGGGTAGAACCTTCGTCTGTAAGATTTGCAAAAAAGGCAGTTATATTTTTCATTTTCAAAAAATCAACAAGTCTAAGCAGCATTATTTTTACTTGATTTTGATTCCCTCCAATAATAAATGCATCAATTGGATCTAAAATTACTATTTGTGGTTCAAATTTATTTATTAATTTTATTGTAGTAGATAAATGATGTTCTAACCCATGAAGCGTTGGTCGCGTTGCATGAAATTGAAGTAGTCCTTTTTTTACCCATTGTCCTAAATTTATTCCAATGGAAGACATATTACGCATAAATTGACTTGGCGATTCTTCGAAAGCAAAATAAAGCACACGCTCTCCACGCTTACAAGCCGCTTCTACAAAAAGAGCTGCAATGCTTGTTTTGCCTGTTCCAGCAGAACCTGAAACAAGTATTGTGCTTCCACGGAAATAACCTTTTCCGGAAAACATTGTATCGAGTCGTGGAATACCTGTAGACACTCTTTCGTCTGATGCGGTATGATTTAAACCAAGTGAAGTTACAGGAAGAACAGAAAAACCATCCTCGTCAATAATAAAAGGATATTCGTTAGTTCCGTGAGTTGACCCACGATATTTTATAATACGTAATCGGCGTATTGATGATTGTTCGTTAACTCGATGATCGAGCAAAATTACACAATCGGAAACATATTCTTCCAATCCTTGGCGGGTTAAAGTGCCGCTGCCTTTTTCGCCTGTAATTATTGCTGTAACACCTTTCTTTTTCAACCAACCAAATAAACGCCTCAATTCTGTACGCAAAATAGTAGCATTGGGAATTGTAGAAAAAAGGGATTCAATAGTATCAAGAACAACACGTTTTGCACCGGTTTTTTCAATTGCGTTATGAATACGTACAAACAAACCTTTTAAATCAAATTCATTGTTTTTATTAAGTTCAGTTTTTTCAATATCAATATGTTCAAGCCAAAGCTTCTTTTGTTGTATAAGCTCATCCAAATCAAAACCTAACGAAGCAACGTTTATTTTAAGCTCTTGCTCGGTTTCCTCAAAAGAAATAAATACACCTGGTTCATTGTATATTTTAGCACCACGCACAATAAATTCCATCGCAAAAAGAGTTTTTCCACAACCAGCTTCACCACATATTAGTGTAGGTCTTCCTTTTGGTAATCCCCCTTCAGTAATTTCGTCAAAACCTTGAATACTGGTTGGGGCTTTTGGTAGAGTTTTGCGTTGTTTTAATATATTCTTTTTCATTTAAATCAGTCTCCAAATAAATTCTATGATTCAATAATTAAATTGTAATTATTTTTTCAAGTATTAATCTTTTTATAAAGCAAAATAATTATATAGAAAACGATATTAAAAAAAAATAGTCCAAAGGGATGAAAAATGAATTACTCCATTAGTTTTATTAACCACTGAAGTTTATGAAATATTGATGAGTTTTTAGAGGAATTATTTTATTTAAATATAAATTATCTATTAAAAAATTGTTAAGTTATTGTTTTTACTGTTCTTATTATTGATTCAGGTAAATGAGCCAATATTTCATAATTAAGTTCGTCGCTTATCTCACTAAAAGCACTTACCTTTATTTCTAATTTTCCTTGTTTTCCAATTAAGACTACTTCATCACCCAATTTTGCATCGGGTACATTTGTTACATCAATTATTATCATGTTCATATTTACCACACCAATTACGCTACATCGTCTTCCGCGAATAAGGACACGCCCTTTATTACTTAAAGAACGACTATAACCAAAAGAATATCCTACTGGCACTAATGCAGTTTTAATGTTAGTTTGTGCCAAATAAGAAATTCCGTAACCAACAAATTCACCTCTTTTAACTTCTTTCAAAGCCATAATTTGGCTATGCCATCTAAGTATTCTTTTCAAAGGATCTATCTTATTATGATTAGAATTAATGTAATGGATAAAAACTTCGGTACTTGACCAAAAACCATATAGCATAATTCCTACTCTCACTAAGTCCATTCTTGTATTTGGGTAAACAAATGCTGCCGCAGAATTGGCAGCGTGTTTGTATTTTGGATTCAAATTATTGTTTTTTAGTGTTGCTAACATTTTTTTATATCTATTTAGCTGATTTTGAATCCTAAAATGATTTGAAACACTTTCGGCGCCTGCAAGATGTGTGCAAAATCCAGCAATTTCAATATATTCATTATTCTCCTTTATGATAGCAATTGCATCGTTTAATTCGTCTATATTTAACCCCGAACGATTCATCCCTGTTTCGGCTTCAATATGAATTTTGGCTTTTAAATTAAGTTCTTTTGCATATTCTATTGCAATATTAAGACGTTCAATGTTAAAGACATAAAACTCAATTTCCTTTTCAATTGCTTCTTTTATACTTATGTTACTTAACCATCCCATAACCATTATAGTGGCTGGTTTTGATAGACTATTAAAAACCCTAATTGCTTCGCTGTAATAAAAAACAGAGTAATGATTAATCCCAAATTTTTCAAAAACTGGTATAATTTGTTCAATACCATGCCCATAAGCATTGGCTTTAACAACGGCTGAAATTTTTACTTTTTCACCAAGTTTTTTTCTTAAAAAGTCAATATTATTTTTAACTGCATTTTCATGTAGTGTAATTATAGAAATATCAATCATAGTTTAAGACTCTTTTGTAAATTGTATAAAATAAATTTATTCCCGATTCTATTATTTCATCTGGAAAATCATAATCTGGATTATGAAGTTGGGGTTGATTTTTTCCTGAACCCAAACCAAAATAACATGCTTCAAATTTTTGAGTGTAATAACCAAAATCTTCCGACCATTTAAATGGCTTTTCAATTTTTTTTATTTTTAAATTAATTTGATTTGCCGATTGCTCAACAATATCAACACATTTATCATTGTTCACAGTTGCTGGAAATACTTCACAGTACGAAATGTTGCAACTTAATTTTTCTGCTTTTGATATTTCCATAACTATTTTTTCACAATTTGCTGTTAGTAATTCCATATCTTTATTTTCAAATGCGCGTAATGTAACTCTCATTTCAGCGAAGCCTGGTGAAGTACCAAAAGATATTTCACCTAATTGAATATGAATGATTGTTAGTAAAATAAAATCATTAAACAGTGTTTTATTTTCTCTTAATTCATGCAGTTTTTTTATTATTTTAGAAATTGCATCTGCTGGACTAATTCCGTTTTGGGGTTCAGCAGCATGTGATGTTTTTCCAGTAAGTTTAATAGTCATACCTTTTGATGCAGAGGCGAAACTCCCTTTTTTAAGTAATATTTTATGCTTTTCAAATCCAGGAACATTATGAAGTGCAAAAATATAATCAGGCTTAATGTTTATAAATTTTGGGTTTTTCATTACTTCAAGAGCACCTTGTTCCACTTCTTCGGCAGGTTGAAACAGCAAAACTACTTTTCCCACAGTCGGACGATTTTCGGAAATTTTTTGAGCTAATCCAGTTAAAATTGCCATGTGACCATCGTGTCCGCAAGAGTGAGCAATATTATTGTTTACTGATGTATATTCAACACCCGATTGTTCCTTGATGGGTAAAGCATCTAATTCTGACCTAAATACAACCGTTTTCCCTTTTTTATTTCCATTAAAAATAAATGCTAATCCTGTATCACCAAGTTTAATAATCTCATCAGGATTGTATGTATTAATGAAATTAAATACTCTTTTGGAAGTTTTATACTCTTTATTAGAAATTTCGGGATTTTTATGTAATTCTCTTCTAAAATCTATTATTTTCTGGTTCATACCTTTACTACATTAAAAGTTAATTTAAATACGTTAATAAATATGGCTCAAAAACTCATTAAATTGAAGTTACAAAACAAAGTATCTAACACAACACATAATAATGAGCGAGCCTATTATATTTACAAAGTACGAAAATATCCCTTAAAAATCTTCATTTGGCTAACAAATTACCTTTTATAAAAAATTTAACCTGCCAAAAAAAGGATAAAAGAAATTTTAATTATAATAAAATAAAGTAGCTTGAGTTTTTTTGATAGTTAATTTCATTAAAATATGATCTTTATTCCGACAAAAATTGTTTTTGAATTTGCCATTTTGCATAAAAATTAAATGGTGTAATAACTCTTTAGAAATGTCATCATAAAGGGTATTAGTAATTTCTTTTCCATATATTTGTAACTAATTTTTAACCTTATTATTTTGAGGTAGTTTTTAAATAAATTAGGTAAAACAATGCCAGAAATTTCTCACACATGGCTTCCATTTTTATATCTTTATGGTGTAGGTGGTGTCTTCTTTTTAATTGGAATGATTATAATTAGAAAAAGTAATGCTATTGATTTAAAAAAGAAACGTCATCGTTATTGGTACAGGGTTTTGATTTTGGGCTATTTCTACTTTTTAGCCTTTCACGCAATTTTTACATTAATAGCATTATATTGGTAGGATATGGAAACAACAACAAATAACATACACACAACTTTTCATAGTATTGGTTCATCTACAGATTGGATTGTGATGATTATTTATTTTATTGTCATCATGCTATTCGGTAGTTATTTTGGAAAATATAACAGAAGCACAAAAGATTTCTTCTTTGGTGGGCGACGTTTTAAATGGTGGCTAATTGCGTTTTCAATTGTTGCTACAGGAGTTGGCAGCCATAGTTTTGTTAAATATTCTGCAAAGGGTTTTGAATACGGTTTTGCATCTACAATGACATATATAAACGATTGGTTTTTTATTCCATTTTTTCTTTTTGGATGGTTGCCAATAATTGTCTATACAAGAATTAGATCTATTCCAGAGTATTTTGAAAAAAGGTTTTCACCATCAGCAAGGTTTTTAGCTACAATATTACTTATGTTTTACATGGTTGGTTATATAGGAATTGGGTTTCTTACTCTCGGTAAGGCTTTAAAACCAATGCTTCCAGAAAATTTTATGCTATTAGGAACCCAATTTGATATTACCCTAATGGGAATAATTATTTTCATTGCTATTGTTACTGGAATATATATAACCTTTGGCGGGCAAACAGCTGTTATTTTTACTGATTTATTACAAGGTGCTGTTCTTCTGTTTGCTGGATTTTTGCTCTTCTTCCTCGGAGTTTCATATCTTGGCGGATTTGAAACTTTTTGGAATTTATTGCCTGTTAGCTGGAAATTACCATTAGCAGATATGACTAAACCGCCAGATTTTAACTTTATTGGAATATTTTGGCAGGATGGTGTTGCTGGCTCAATTGGTTTCCTTTTTATGAATATGGGCTTGATAATGCGGTTTATGGCTACCAAAAGTGTTGATGAAGGTAGAAAAGCTGCTACATTTAATATTTTATTTATGCTTCCACTCTCTGCCGTAGTTGTAGGAAATGCTGGTTGGATTGGTAAAGCTTTATCAATTTCAAATCCTGAACTTGTTCCTGCATCAACTTCACCAGATCAAATTTTTGTTGTGGTTGCTAATATTGTTGCCATTCCAGGTGTTTTTGGTTTTATAATGGCAGCATTAACTGCAGCTCTTATGTCAACCGTGGATACTTTAATAAACGCAACAGCTGCAATTTATATTAATGATATACACAGACCAATTGTTACATTTCTTGAAAAAGGAAAAGAAGAAGGCAAAGGCAAAGATAAAAAAGAATTAGCTGCTGCACGTTGGTCTTCCGTATTTATTACTGCTTTTGGAGTAGTTTCGGTATTAGCATTCAAAAATTTTCCAACTGTTTATGAAGCACACGGATTTTTCCACTCAACACTTACTCCGCCATTGGTAATTGCAATATTTCTTGGAATATTTTGGAAAAAATTTACACCAAGTGCTGTAATTTCTACTTTTGTTGGTGGAGTTGCATTAATGATACTTGGCTTATATGATCCAAATTTAATAACTCCGTTTGCTCATGGAATTGAAATGAATACAAACCATCCGTATTCATATATTAGAGCATTATATAATTTGTTCGTTTGTGGTGCTGTTGCAGTTTTAGTTACATATTCAACAACAATTCAACAAAATATAGTTGCTAAAATTAGAAGTAAATCAAATCATAAACAGATTGCTTATGGTTTAACTACAGTTTCTGTAATTCTGTTTTTGCTTATTTCTTTTAATGTTGGAGCTTTTTATTTACAATTTATTGCAATTTTAGTTATAACAATTATTGTTGCGGTTATTACAACTTATTTTGTTGAATATGACCCAATAGCTCAAACCGAAGGCTTAACAGTTTGGTCGTTAGCAAAAGCAAAACTGGATTTTAAAGGAAGTAAAATTAATGACGAAGAAGGCGAAATTATTAAAGTTGCTTGGAAATTGAAAGATGGAGAAGAGGATATTGCAAATTTTTCGAAAAATGATATGGCTAAAATGAAGGCTAATGTTGGTGATTTGGTTTATCTTTGCGATACTCGAAAAATACTTGGTGGTTTAAAATCAGTTCATACGGTTTATGGAGAACCACACAATGAAGATGGAATGGTTGTTTTAAATAATGAACACATCTTAAATGGAGTATTTATAAAAGGCAAAATGCTAACAGCAGAAAAAGAAATGTAATTTATTCTTAATTTTTAAACTATTTATTTAGAGATGTAAAATGTTAACAAAAAAAGATTACTTAAAAGACGTTATCAAACATATTGATATAAAAGAGCATAACGTTGTTCCTTTGGTTGAATCAATGGGCAAAATGGCATTTTCTGCCAGAGACTTAAACCGCGCGGCAAATATTTATGATATGATGCTTAAAGATAAAGATACAGCAATTATTTTAACTATTGCTGGTTCAATTTTTAGTGCTGGATTAAAAAAGATTGTTCACGATTTAGTTGATAACAACATGGTTGATGCAATTGTTTCAACTGGTGCTTTAATGGTTGACCAAGATTTCTTTGAAGCTCTTGGATTTAAACATTACATTGGTTCGCCTGATGTTGACGATAACGAAATGCGCGAGCTTCACATTGATAGAATTTATGACACATTTATTGATGAAGATGAATTAAGAGTTTGTGATGATACAACAGCTGCAATTTTCGATTCGTTAGAACCACGTCCATATTCATCACGAGAATTGCTAAAGGAATTTGGAAAATATTTGGATGAAAATGGCGGACCAAAAGTTGATGACAGTATAATTTACAAAGCTTACAAAAAAAATGTGCCGCTTTTTGTTCCAGCGTTCTCGGATTGTTCTGCCGGCTTTGGAATTGTAATGCACCAATATAAAAATCCAGAGAAACATGTCTCTTTCGATTCTGGAAAAGATTTTCTTGAATTGACTAAAATTAAATTAGCTAACAGAGAAACTGGAATTTTCATGGTTGGTGGCGGAGTTCCAAAAAACTTTACTCAAGATATTGTTGTTGCTGCTGAAATTTTACAAGATGATGCTCCAATGCACAAATACGCTGTTCAAATTACAGTTGCTGATGTTCGTGATGGCGCTCTTTCAAGCTCAACACTTAAAGAAGCAAGCAGTTGGGGAAAAGTTGAAACTACTTACGAACAAATGGTTTATTCCGAAGCAACACTTGCA
>Ga0210039_1000465_pt1 | contig 42813 bp, 40 predicted proteins | sample CryGeyCG2114_250_3_FD_185460 | JGI IMG/M metagenome (GOLD analysis project Ga0210039, IMG submission 185460) | Groundwater microbial communities from aquifer - Crystal Geyser CG17_big_fil_post_rev_8/21/14_2.50 (SPAdes) (version 2) | ecosystem: Environmental > Aquatic > Deep subsurface >...
GCAGAATTCAATGTGGAAACCGAGTTTGCGGATATTCTGCAAAATTTGCGGCGCGAAGCGATCGAGAGCGAATTGTCCGCGCTGCAGGCAAAAGGTCTGGACGGAATGAGCGCGCCGGAACGCGCGCGCTACGAGGACTTGAGCGCGCAGTTCAGGGCGATCAAGGCGGCGCGCGCCGCGCCGGCCTGAAGCGCTTCCCGCAAACCGCCCGGCATAGCCTAACCTCCGGAAATGTTTTGGGAATTCGGGTATAATTCGCGCCCTTTCGGCGGCACGACCGCCAACGATTAACTTGATTTTTGGGAATCGAGCATGGCGACTCAGCAAAAGAAAACCACTCCTACTGCAACGACCGGGAATTCCAGGAAAGCCAAACCGGGTGCCGCGAGCGCCAAGGAAGTGCTCGCTCCAAAGAAGGCCGGCGAAGCGACTGTCGCGAAAGCGGCGGATAACACGCAGGATGTGGAAGAGCGTCGCACCCGCTTGAAAGCGCTGATCGTGCTGGGCAAGGAGCGCGGTTACCTGACCTTCGCCGAAATTAACGACCACCTGCCGGACGTGCTCGAAGTCGAGCAAGTCGAAGGCGTGGTCAGCATGATTAACGATATGGGTATCTCAGTGTGCGATGTCGCACCCGATGCGGAAACCATGGTGATGAGCGATGCGCCGGCCCCGGTCGCCGACGAGGATGCCGCTGCCGAGGCGGAAGCGGCCATTTCAACCGTCGATTCCGAATTTGGCCGCACCACCGATCCGGTGCGCATGTACATGCGCGAGATGGGCGTGGTCAACCTGCTGACCCGGCAGGACGAGATCGAGATCGCCAAGCGCATCGAAGAAGGCCTGAAGCACATGATTCAGGCGATCTCCGCCTGCCCCACAACGATTGCGGAAATTCTCGCGCTGGCGGAAAAGATCGCCAAGGATGAAATGCGCGTCGATGAGCTGATCGACGGGTTTGTCGATGGCAAAGAAGAAGCGCAAATCGGCGGCAATGACGAAGAAAAAACCGAATCCGACGACGACAATACGGAAGAATCGGAGGATGAGGATGACGAAGAGCAGGACGAAGAGGCCGCGGCCGCGGCTGCAGCTGCGGTCGCGGCCGCCAATCTGGCGCAACTGAAGGAAGATGCGCTCGCCCGCTTTTTGCTGATCAGCGACCTGTTCGGCAAAATGGGAAAGGCGTACGAAAAATACGGCTACCGCAGCAAGCAATACGATAAATTGCAGCAGCAGATTTCGGATGAGCTGATGCAATTCCGATTTTCCGCCAAACAGGTGGAAGCCTTGTGCGGCACCATGCGCAATCTGGTGGAAGAGGTGCGCAGCAGTGAGCGCGTGATTCAGGATCTGTGCGTGAACAAGGCGCATATGCCGCGCCTGCATTTCATCAAGAGCTTTCCTTCCAACGAGATCAACCCGGACTGGGTCAAACGCGAGATCGCGGGCAAAAAAGCCTATAGCGAAGTGCTGGCGCGGCACGAGGCGGCGATTCTTGACCAGCAACAGCGCATGATCGCGCTGCAACAGCGGGTCGGGATTCCGATTCTTGACCTAAAGGAAATCAACCGCCAGATGACCAACGGCGAAGCCAAGGCGCGCCGTGCCAAGCGTGACATGATCGAGGCCAACCTGCGTCTGGTCATTTCCATTGCGAAGAAATACACCAACCGCGGCTTGCAATTCCTCGACCTGATCCAGGAAGGCAATATCGGTCTGATGAAGGCGGTGGACAAATTCGAATACCGGCGCGGTTACAAATTTTCGACCTATGCGACATGGTGGATCCGCCAGGCGATCACCCGTTCGATTGCCGACCAGGCGCGCACCATCCGCATCCCGGTGCATATGATCGAGACGATCAACAAGATGAACCGCATCTCGCGCCAGATCATGCAGGAAACCGGGGAAGAGCCGGATGCCGCCACCCTGGCGGAAAAGATGGAGATGCCAGAAGATAAGATTCGCAAGATACTCAAGATCGCGAAAGAGCCGATCTCCATGGAAACGCCGGTAGGCGACGATGACGACTCGCACCTGGGCGACTTTATTGAAGACGTCAATTCACTGGTGCCGATCGACGCGGCGGTGTTTGACAGCCTGCGCAATGTGACCAAGGACATCCTCGACAGCCTGACCCCGCGCGAGGCGAAGGTGTTGCGCATGCGCTTCGGCATCGAGATGAACACCGACCACACACTGGAAGAAGTCGGCAAACAGTTCGATGTCACCCGCGAGCGGATTCGCCAGATCGAAGCCAAGGCCTTGCGCAAATTGCGCCACCCGTCACGTTCGGAAAAACTCAAAAGCTTCCTTGACGGCGAAAGCTGAGTTCTTCGGGCCCTTAGCTCAGCTGGTTAGAGCAGAGGACTCATAATCCTTTGGTCCGCGGTTCAAGTCCGCGAGGGCCCACCAATAGAAACAGGCGGTTTAAGGTTGATCCCTTAAGCCGCTTTGTTTTGAACGTGACTAAAACGTGACAACTGCACCACGTTCCCGCCACGATCTGACTCGATGCGGCTTGCTGCTGCTGCCAAGTGTTTAGTGGCAAATTTGGCGTAGCGATCCTCCCTGCTGCGACTTTTCCAACTTCCCAACTCTTTCAACTCATCACACGATGTTCCGTATTTAGACTTGACCCCGTGCCGTCTGTCCGACTCCTTGCAAAAAAACTCCCAAGTGAACCCCTTCGGTTTTTTTATTCGAAGGAAGGCGGGGCAGACCCTCACGAAACCCTGGAGGGTTATCCCGCTGGTCTATAATCACCGGACAATTTTGGGCGGGGGTGACATGAATAAATATTTCAAGTATGGGTTGTGGATGCTTGGTGGAATTGTTTTTCTTGCCGGCAGTGGGGTGGCTTATGTCGCGATGACATTCGATCCCAATAATTACAAACCCGAAATCATCAGAGCTGTGCAGAGCAGCACGCACCGTACGGTCAAAATAGACGGGGACATCAAGCTGACTTTTTTCCCCATTCTCGGCGTGCATGTTGGAGCCGTGACCCTTTCTGAGGTTCAAAGCGAAGAGGAGTTTGCCGCAATCGGGAGCGCTGATGTTTCTCTTGCTGTATGGCCGTTGCTGCGGCAACGGGTGGTGGTCAGCAGGGTTGCGCTGAACGGCGCCAAGGTTCGGGTGGTTAAGTTGCGGAGCGGCAAGCTAAGTATCGACGATCTGCTGGGTGCCGCGCCTGCGAAGGCGGATGATCGTGCCGCCGAGGCACAGGGTAAGCCCGTTGATTTCGATATTGCATCAGTCAAAGTTGCCGACGCGGCCCTGATTTACCGGGATGAAGTGACGGGGATGGAAGCGAGCGTTTCCAAGTTGAACCTGGTGAGCGGACGGATTGCCGACGGCGTGCCAGGCGACATTGAGCTGTCTGGGCATATTCAACTGAACGAGCCTAAACTGGATTTGTCCGCGAGGCTTAAAACAAAATTACTGTTTGATCTCAAACAAGACCGGCAAAAGTTCGGCGACTTGAAACTTCAAGTCAGCGGGACTGCGCTGGACTTTACCAATCTGGCAATCGGCGCGACAGGAGAAGTCGAGATGCATGGCGCCGCGGGGGAATTTTCCACCAGGGAGCTGAAGCTGACTGCTGCCGGCAGTAAGGGGTCGGCCCCCTTCGAGATGCGTCTGGATTTGCCCCGGGCGGGGGTGCTCAAACAGCGTTTGACCGCAACAGGGCTGGGATTGAACGGCCATGTGACTGCCGCTGCCGAAAAACTTGACGTGGCCGCGTCCTTTGACACGTTGGAAAGCAATCTGCACCAATTCAGAATTGCCGGGCTTGTGCTGAGTGCGGGGGTGAAGCAACCCGCGCAGGCATATGACCTTAGGCTGTCCGCGACTGCCAACGGCAACATCGAAACCCGGCAGTACAACTTGCCGGATATGAAGATTTCGTTAAGTGCGATTGGTGATCAGTTGCCCGGAAATACGCTGAAAGGGGAATTAAAAGGGGGCGTGCAGGCGGATTTGAAGCGCCAAAGCATACAGGCAAACTTTGCCGGAAAAATTCAGCAAAGCCAGTTGAAAGCCAAGGCGGCAGTCAATAATTTCAAATCCCCGCGCATCCGCTACGACATCGAGATCGACCAGTTCGATGCGGATCCTTATTTGCCCAAGACTGCGGCCGGCACGAAAACGCTTCCCGCAGCACCGGAGCAGACGCTAAATCTGGACCTTGTGAAGCCGTTAAATCTGGAGGGAAGTTTGCGCATTGGCGCGCTGAAGGTGTCAAACGTGAAAATGACCTGGCTACGCGCGGACTTGAAAGCGAAAGGCGGGGTGCTGAGGCTTGCACCATTCAACGCGAATCTTTACCAAGGCAATCTGGCCAGCGAACTTGAGCTGAATGCGAGCCGGGCCGTGCCCCGGTTTGCGATCAAGGCTGAACTCGGCGGGGTCGAAATTGAACCGCTGTTGAAGGATGCGCTACAGATGGATTTCCTCAGCGGCAAAGGCAACGTTGCGGTTAACGTGGTTACGCAAGGCGACCGGGTTAGCTTATTGAAGAAGGGGCTGAACGGCAAGCTGGCCCTTAACCTGACGGATGGCGCAGTGAAAGGCATCAATTTGGCGAAAAGTGTGCGCGAATTCGGCAAGGGGGCTGACAGAACACAGGGCGTGAACAAGGAAGAAAAGACCGATTTTAGCGAGATGAAAGCCAGCTTTAAAATCACCAACGGGGTGGCGCACAACGATGACTTGTTGATGAAATCACCGTTTCTCCGGGTTGGCGGCAAAGGCGACATCAATCTAGGCAACGATAGTCTGGATTATCTGGTTAAAGCGACTATCACCGGGACGAGCAAGGGTCAGGGAGGCCGGGACGAGGTTGGCGGACTGACCGTGCCGGTGCACCTGAGCGGCCCTTTCACCGCCCCGAAGTACAAGCTGGAATTCAGCGCCATGGCATCCGATGCGGCAAAACAGAAAATTCGCGGGTTGATGCAAAAATCGGGAGGGGGAGCCAATTCCGGGGTGGAAGATCAGCTTAAGCAGGGTTTAAAGGGGTTGTTCAAATAAACCTTCCTCTACGCACAAGCGACACACAGTCATTCGCGCAACGGCTGGTTGCCTGGCATCGGGGGCATGGCCGCCATGACTTGCCGTGGCAAGGGCAGGATGCCTATCGTGTCTGGCTTTCCGAGATCATGCTGCAACAGACTCAGGTGAGTACGGTAATCCCCTATTACCTGCGCTTCATTGCGGTTTTTCCCGATATTGAAACACTGGCCGGCGCCAGCGAGGAGCAGGTGCTCGCTCACTGGAGCGGCCTCGGTTATTATGCGCGCGGGCGCAATTTGCACCGCGCCGCGCGGGTTGTGGTTGCGCGGCACGGCGGAGAATTCCCGCGCCGAATCGCCGATATCCTCGCGTTACCGGGGATCGGGCGTTCCACTGCCGCAGCGGTCTGTGCGCTGGCATATCACCAGCGCCAGGCGATTCTCGACGGCAATGTCAGACGTGTGCTGGCTCGTTACTGCGGCATCGAAGGCTGGACCGGCAAGCGGCAAGTGGAGGAGCAGCTATGGCAGCACGCCGAAGCTTTGCTGCCATCACAGGATGTCGCGCTCTACACCCAGGGCTTGATGGATTTGGGGGCAACCGTGTGTGTTCGTGGCCGCCCCAAATGCGCGGCATGTCCGCTACGGAGTGATTGCAATGCGCTGCGCACCGAGCGTACCCGTGTGCTGCCCACTCCAAGACCCAAAAAAATTGTGCCTGAAAGGCGCGTGACTTTCCTCATGGTGCTTCACGACCGTGACATCCTGCTGGAGAAACGGCCGCCCGGCGGTATCTGGGGCGGCCTCTGGAGCCTGCCGGAATTGGACGGGACTGAAGAACCCAATTTTATGCAACGCAACGGTTTGGTTGCCTGCAGCAGAAGCGAGCAGCCGCCGTTTACCCACACTTTTACCCATTTCAGGTTGCAGATTACGCCGGTGTTGTTGCGCGTGGCGGGCAAACCGCTGCTGGCGGGTGAGCCGGGCTCGCAATGGGCGGATTTGCGCGCCGCGTTACAGATGGCAATTCCGGCGCCGGTCAGGCGCTTATTGCTCGGGCTGGCGCTCGAGTCGGCCTGAACCGGCCCCGATTTATCTTCGCTTGCGCTGTGCTTCGAGGATTTCGCGGTATTGTTTGAGCTCGGTCTCTATGGTGGAGAGCTGGTAATAGTCATTCCCGGCGCGCTTGGCCAATTCAAGTTGCTCAATGGCACCGCGCAGGTTGCCGCGCAAAATCTCATGGTACGCGAGCACGTGATGCGCCTCCTGCCGGCGGCCCAGTGCCGAATAGGCGCGCGCCTGTAACTCGTACAATCTGGCGTTGTTGCCGTCGAGCGCGACTTCCCGGTCCAATATCTGCAGGGCTTCGTCATGGCGTTCCCGGTTCAGCAGCACGCTGACGTAATCGAACACCAGCGCCCGATGGCGCGGATACTGTTTGAGCGCGGCGCGGTAGAAATCGAGAATCTCGCTGTCTTTGCCGGTTTGTTGCCTGATGTTGCCGTCCAGCGCGGCCAAGGTTGGATTGGGCGGGGCGAGGTGCTTCAGCGTGTCGAATTCGCTCGCCGCCCGCGCGATGTTGCGCGCGCGCAACAGGGCCAACACCAAGCCATAGCGCTGTGCCAGCGGATTGCCGAATTTATTTTCTCCCAGTGCGGCTTCAAAAAAACCGACCGCATCCTGCGGGTTTTTTTGCGCCGCGATGACGCGCGCGCGCATCAGCTGAAAATCCAGACTGTCTGCCACCAGCTTGAAAGGGATCTGCTGGGCGCGATTGCCCACATCGGCGATCCGTTCGGTCGTCAGCGGGTGGGTGCGCAGATAGCTCGGGGCGTTACCCTCGATTAGCCGGGTGGCGGTTTGCAGGCGCTCGAAGAACGTCGCCATGGCGTGCGGATCGAGTCCGGATCGTTGCAGGATGCCCATGCCGATACGGTCGGCCTCTTTTTCATGTTCGCGTGTGAAATCAAGTTGGCGCTGGAGCACGCCGCCCTGCGCGCCGACGATACCCGCCTGCAAAGCATCCGGATTGCTGCGCGCGGCAAGGATCGCGACCGCAACCGTGGCCAACGCCGCAAGCGAATCATATTTCCGCCCGGATACCATGCGCGCCAGATGATGCTGGGTGACGTGCGAGATTTCGTGGCTTAACACCGAAGCCAGCTCCGACTCGCTTTGCGCCAGCAGCAGCAGTCCCGTGTTGACGCCGATAAAGCCGCCGGGCAGGGCAAAGGCGTTGACCGTGCTGTCATCGATCACGAAGAACTCAAAGGCTTGCCCCGGCTCGCTGCTGCTGGCGACGAGACGCTGGCCCAGCCGGTTGAGATAGTCGCTCAGCTCGGGATCGTCGAGATAGCCTTCACTGGCGCGAATCTGCAGCATGCTCTGCTCGCCAATCTGGCGTTCCATTTGCGGCGATATGGAGGTCTGCGATACGTCACCCAGATCGGGTAAGCCGTCCGCCGCGAGCGGTAGCGGGAACAGCAGCAGCAGGGAGAGGATGATTTTGTCCATGCGGCTATGATAGCACCGACAACGCGCGGTTCCCCGGGCTGGACAGGCAGGCGCCAAAACCGCAGAATGCGCTCCCGTCGGCACAATCTCACGCATGCAATCCATCGGAAAATATCAGGTTGTCAAAGAGCTTGGACGCGGTGCCACCAGCACCGTGTTTCTCGCGCTGGACCCGTTCAGCCAGCAGCAGGTAGCGATAAAACTTTTCAATCCCGGGGTGCTGCAACACAGCGCCAGCGGCAAGGCATTCCGCAAATTGCTACTGACCGAGGCCTCGCTGGCCGGCAAACTCTCCCATCCGCACATCGTCAAGATATTCGATGCCGTAATGGAGGGGGAGGTGAATTACATGGTGATGGAATATATCGAGGGAGAGACGCTGGAAAGATTTGCCGAAGTCGATCACCTGCTGCCGCTCGGGCGTATCGCGGAAATTATCTACAAGTGCTGCAAAGCGCTGGAATACGCCCAATATCAGGGGGTGATCCACCGCGACATCAAGCCGGCGAACATCCTGCTGCGCGGCGAGAGCGACATCAAAATATCCGACTTCGGTGCGGCTTTTCTGGAAAACCAGCAGACGACACAGGTGACCGGTGTGGGGTCGCCCGCCTACATGTCGCCGGAACAAATCAAGGAACAATCCCTGACGCATCAAACCGACATCTACTCGCTCGGGGTGACGATGTACCGCATGCTGACCGGTAAATTGCCCTTCGATGCGGCCAACAACTACAGCATGATCTACCAGATAATGAACATCGAACCGCCGCCGCCGAGCAACTATCGTCCGGAAATCCCCCCCGCGATGGACGCCATCGCGCAACGCGCCATGTGCAAGGACACCGCGCAACGTTATCAGACATGGGATGAAATGGCGCGCGATCTGGTCTCTTTTATCAGCCACAATGTGCCGCAGCAGGAACAGATATTCGATACTGAAAAATTCGACACAATCCGCGCCTTGCCTTTCTTTGCCGATTTTGGCGATGTCGAATTATGGGAGGTGCTGCGCATCAGCGAATGGCGCAAGGTGCACAAGGACGAGCGGATTCTGCACGAGGGTGATACCGGCCAGAATTTCTACATCATTGCCGGCGGATCGGTTCGGGTGATCAAGCTGGGACGTTTGCTGAGTTTGTTGCACAAGGGAGATTGCTTTGGTGAAATGGCCCACCTCTCCGGCAAGGATGCCAAGCGCTCCACCGATGTGTATGCCAAGACGGATGTCAAACTGATCGAGATCGACCCGGAAGTGCTGGCGCGGGCAACCGCCAATTGCCGCTATCAATTCAGCGAGGCTTTCTTGCGTTTGCTGGTGAAACGGCTGGCGATGGCCAACACCCGCGTTTCAAGATTGTTGTCCGATCACGAAAATGAGCCGTAGTTGTCAGGAAAGGAAAATTGCAGTGAATGGATTCAGAAATATCACAGTGGCCGAATTGCCGGCATTGATCGCCGCCGGGGATGCCCAGCTGATCGATGTGCGTACCGATGCTGAAATCGCGCGCGGCCGTATCAAGGGTGCGACCCCTTTGCCGCTGCATCTGTTGCCCTTGCGTTTGCACGAGCTGGAAAAAAACCGGCCGACCGTGTTTTACTGCCAGATGGGCGGCCGTTCCGCCCAGGCCGCGGCTTTTGCCGCCGCTCAGGGGCATGCCCAAGTATTTAATCTGCAAGGCGGAATTACCGCGTGGTATCACGCGGGCGGGGAGTTGGAAGCATGAGCGATCCTGTTTTCGACGCCGAACTGGACGTGCGCAAGCTGGCCTGTCCCTTGCCCATTCTGCACGCCAAGAAGTCATTGTCGGCAATGGCTGCAGGCCAGGTGTTGAAAGTAACTGCAACCGACAAAGGCGCGCCCAGGGATTTCGTTGATTTTTGCAGCAAGACCGGCAATCAGTTGATCGCATCGACCGGGCAGGACGGCGAATTCGTCTTTTTTATCCGCCGCCGTTAAAGCCAATGCAATAGTCCGCGAAATACACGAAACATACGAACGTGAAATAAATTTCGCACGGTCAGTTTTCGTGCCTTTCGTGTTTTCCGCGGACTGATTCTATTCCTTGGCTGGCTACCCCAGCTTCTTGCGCTGTACCTGCAACTGCAGCAGCGTAGTCCCGAAAGCTTCCAGACGTTTCTTCTCCTGTTCCACCACCGCCGCCGGGGCGCGCGCGACGAAACTTTCGTTGCCGAGTTTGGCGTTGGCCTTGGTGATCTCGTTGCTCAGACGCGTGATCTCCTTGTCCAGGCGCTCGCGTTCCGCGGCCACGTCGATCTCCACTTTCAGCATCAATTTGAAATTTCCGGCGATGGATACCGGCGCGTCGCCTTCCGGCAGTTCGGCGACGACCTGCACTTCGCCCAGTTTGCCCAAGCTGCTGAGGTAAGGCGCCAGCGCGTTCAATACCGTTGCATCGCCGGCCGCGATCAGCGGCACACGCGCGGCGGGCGACAGGTTCATCTCGCTGCGCAGGCTGCGGCAAGCGTTGACCAGCTCTTGCAACAATTTGATCTGGGCGATGGCGGCCTCGTCGATCTTGCCTGCGTCGGCCTTGGGATAGGCTTGCAGCATGATGCTGTCGCCCTTCCGGTTCGCCATCGGCGCGACCGACTGCCACAACTCCTCGGTGATGAACGGGATGATCGGGTGCGCCAGACGCAGGATAGTTTCCAGCACGCGCACCAGAGTGCGGCGCGTGGCGCGTTGTTGTGCGAGGATTAAAGAATTGTCACGCGCGAGCGTGACATCGTTTGCTCCCCCGCCCTCCGGGAGAGGGTTGGGGTGAGGGGTGCCGTTCAACTGCACTTTGGCCAGTTCCACATACCAGTCGCAGTAGGTGTTCCACACCAGCTCGTACACTGCGCGTGCCGCCATGTCGAAACGGTAGTCGGCAAAATGTGTCGCCATCTCGGCTTCGGTCTTTTGCAATTCACTGATTATCCACTTGTCGGCGGCGGAAAATTCCAGCGGCAGCGATTCATCCAGGCCAACATCTTTGCCTGCGCAATTCATCAGCACGAAGCGCGTGGCGTTCCACAGCTTGTTGCAGAAGTTGCGATAACCTTCGCAGCGCTGCATGTCGAATTTGATGTCGCGTCCGGGCGAGGCGAGCGAAGCGAAGGTGAAGCGCAAGGCATCAGTGCCAAATGCAGTGATGCCCTCGGGGAATTCGCGGCGCGTGCGTTTCTCGATCTTTTCCGCATCTTTCGGGTTCATCAGGCCGGTGGTGCGCTTCTTCACCAGCTCTTCGATGCCGATGCCGTCGATGAGGTCGATGGGGTCGAGCACGTTGCCTTTGGACTTTGACATCTTCTGCCCTTCCGCATCGCGGATCAGGCCGTGCACATATACATCCCTGAACGGAATTTTCCCGGTGAGGTGTTTGGTCATCATCACCATGCGCGCCACCCAGAAGAAGATGATGTCGAAGCCGGTGACCAGCACGGACGAGGGCAGGTATTGCTTCACGAAAGCGTTCTGCGCGTCGAACGGCTTGCCCTCTTCCCAGTCCAGCGTGGAGAACGGCCACAGCGCGGACGAGAACCAGGTGTCGAGCACGTCGTTGTCGCGGTCGAGTTGCCCGGCATAGCCGGCTTTGTCGGCCAGCTGGCGCGCTTCGTCGGCATCGCACGCAACGAACACTTCGCCGTTGGTGCCGTACCAGGCCGGGATTTGATGCCCCCACCACAGTTGGCGCGAGATGCACCAATCCTGGATGTTGTTCAGCCACTGGTTGTAGGTGTTGACCCAGTTCTCGGGGTGAAACCTGATCTCGCCGGAACTCACACATTCCAGTGCCTGTTCGGTGATGGATTTACCTTCCGGGCCGGCCTTGCTCATCGCGACGAACCATTGGTCGGTCAGCATCGGCTCGATCACCACGCCGGTGCGGTCGCCGCGCGGCACTTTGAGTTTGTGTTTCTCGGTCTTTTCGAACAGGCCGAGTGTCTCAAGGTCGGCCACGATCTGTTTGCGCGCTTCAAAGCGGTCGAGTCCCTGATATTTTTCCGGCGCATGTTCGTTAATTTTTGCATCCAGGGTGAGGACGGAGATCATTTCCAGCCCGTGGCGCTGGCCCACCGCGTAGTCGTTGAAGTCGTGCGCGGGCGTGACCTTCACACAGCCGGTGCCGAACTCCTTGTCCACGTAGTCGTCGGCGATGACGGGGATGGTGCGCTCGCACAGCGGCAGCGTAACCTGCTTGCCGATAAGATGTTTGTAGCGCTCGTCTTCCGGATGCACCATCACCGCCACGTCGCCCAGCATGGTCTCGGGACGGGTGGTGGCGACGGTCAGGAAACCTTCGCCGTCCGCCAGCGGATAGCGGATATGCCACATGAAACCGTCTTCTTCTTCCTGCACCACTTCCAGGTCGGAAACGGCGGTGTGCAGTTTTGGGTCCCAGTTCACCAGGCGTTTGCCGCGATAGATCAGACCTTCGTTGAACAGGCGCACGAAGGTGGCGGTGACGGTCTTGTTCAGGCCGGCATCCATGGTGAAGCGTTCGCGCGACCAGTCGGGCGAAGTGCCCAGGCGGCGCATCTGCTTGGTGATGGTGTTGCCTGAATACTCCTTCCACTCCCAAACCTTTTCGATGAATTTCTCGCGGCCGAGGTCGTGGCGGCTGACGCCCTGTGCGTCGAGTTGGCGCTCGACCACGATCTGCGTGGCGATGCCCGCGTGGTCGGTGCCCGGTTGCCACAAGGTGTTATCGCCCTTCATGCGGTGGTAGCGCGTGAGCGCGTCCATCAGGGTCTGGTTGAAGCCGTGCCCCATGTGCAGCGTGCCGGTGACATTGGGCGGCGGCAGCAGGATGCAGAAATTGTCTTGTTTTGAGGTGTCGAGTCCGGCCTTGAAGTAACCGGCGTTTTCCCAGGCGGGATACCAGCGGGCTTCGATGTCTTTCGGGTCAAAACTTTTTGCGAGTTCTTTTGCTTGCGTCATTGCGGTGCGGCGTGAAGCCTGTCCTGAACGGTTTTGAAAGGGCGCGATTATACCAACTCCGCGCGGCCCCGGAGACGGGCTATCGGTTCGTGTCCGCGTGTTCCTGTGCCGAGCGGATCAGTGCCGGCAGTTCGCTCTTCAATTCCGCCACCGCCGCATCGACCGCCCATTGCTGGGCAATCGCCAGGTGCGCTTTCAGTTTTTCGGTCAATACCGTCTCAAGATAAGTTTCGATCGCCTGCGCCAATTCTGATGGGGGATTGGCCGCGGCGGGTGGCAACACGGGAGAAGGGGAAGGTTCCGCCGCAATGTCGGTCAGCACCGGCAAATCATCCGCTGCATCGGGTACCACTCCGGTCAGCAAAGGGAAATCCTGCGCGGGATTTTCGGAAATGGTCATGTACGCAACTTGGCGAGGTCGATGTGGCCCAACTCGTAACCGCGGTCGCGGTAATGTTTGAAACGCAGGCGACCGCGTTGGGCCTCTTCTGCGTCACGACCAACGATTTCGATCACGCGCTCGAAGCGGCTAAAAAAAGACACGCATTCCTGATGCAGGCTGATCAGCAATTCGGAATGGGGAAAGTTTTCGTCGCACCCGATCACCACCGGCATGTCGGCCGCTTCCGCCTCGCTGCTGTGGCAGTGCGGGATGAAAGCAGTCGGCGGGTAGTGCCACAGGAGTTTATCCAACTGGTCGGCCAATCCATCATCCGGCACGTGCAGCAATACCCGCACGCCGCTTTGCATCGCCTTGTGGCTTAGCTGGCAAGCAGTGCGCAACCTGTCCCCGCTGCCGGTGTAGAAATCGACTTTGGTCACTTTGTGGCGCGGTTGATCAGATATTGGGTGAGCAGCGGTACCGGCCTGCCGGTGCCGCCTTTTTCCTTGCCGGAGAACCAGGCGGTGCCGGCGATGTCGAGGTGAGCCCAGCGGTAGTCTTTGGTGAAGCGCGACAGGAAGCAGGCGGCGGTGATGCTGCCGCCCGCCCGCCCTCCAATGTTCTGCATGTCGGCAAAATTGCTGTCCAGCAGCGGCTGGTAGTCGTCCCATAGGGGCAGTTGCCAGGCACGGTCATGCGTCTCTGCGCCGGCGGCGAGCAGGTCTGCGGCGAGTTTGTCGTCATTGCTGAACAGGCCGCTGGCGACATGTCCCAGCGCGATGACGCAGGCCCCGGTGAGGGTGGCCAGATCAATCACCGTGTCGGGCTTGAATTTCGCCGCATAAGTCAGCGCATCGCACAGTACCAGACGCCCTTCGGCATCGGTATTCAGAATCTCGACAGTCTGGCCGGACATCGAAGTGACGATGTCTCCAGGCTTGCTGGCACTGCCGGATGGCAGGTTTTCGGCGCTGGGGATTACCCCGACCACGTTGAGCTTAAGCCCTATTTCGGCGATTGCCTGCAGGGTGCCGAGCACACTCGCCGCGCCGCACATGTCGTATTTCATCTCGTCCATTTCGGCGCCGGGTTTGAGCGAGATGCCGCCGGAATCGAAAGTGATGCCCTTGCCCACCAGCACCACGGGTTTTTGTTTCTTGTCCGCGCCGCTGTATTCCAGGGTGATGAGTTTGGCGGGCTGTTCGCTGCCCCGCGTCACGGCGAGCAAAGCGCCCATGCCCAGCTTGCGCATGTCATTTTCATCCAGCACCGTGGTCTTGATTTTCTTGTGCGCCTTGGCCAGCGCCAGCGCTTGGGCGGCGAGGTAGCTCGGGGTGCAGATGTTGCCTGGCAGGTTGCCAAGGGCTTTGGCCAGGGCCATGCCGCGCGCGGCGGCGGCAGATCGGGCAACCCCTTCCTTCAGCGATGCCTGGGGTTTGTCCAGGAAAGCGAAGGTGATGTGCTTGAGTTTTGCCGTCTCCGCGGGTTTGCTTTTCAGGCTGTCGCTGCGGAACGCTTGCCCGCTGGCGATAAACACGGCTTGGCGCAGCAGCCAACCGGCATCGTTGTCGTTTGCTTCCTCCGCCAGGTAGAGCGATGCCTCTTTGGCGGGCGTGCCATGCAGCGCTTTGAACAGGGCTTGCAGGATCTCGATGCGGGATTTTGCGCCTTGTTCCCCCGCCTTGCCCAAGCCGACCAGCAATACCCGTTCGGCGTCAATCCCGGGCAGTTTGTGCAGCAGCAGGGTTGAAGCCGATTTGCCGCTCATGTCGCCCTGCGCGATGAGGTCGCTCAAGGTATGTTTGCAGGCCTTGTCAAGCGCTTGCGCCGCCTTCGATAGCTTGCCGCCTTCATGTACGCCAACCACCACGCACGCGCTCTTCAGTTTTTCCGGATTGCCCTGTTTTATGCTAAATTCCACGCGCCTCTCCCCAATTGAACTCTGATTCCATCCAGATGCCGGATTATCCGCAATCCACGCCGCAAAAGTCAAAAATGTCTTGCCCGTCGAGGATTCGCGGGATTTTTTATCGCTCGCTGATGCGCGAGTTTGTCGCCACCGGGGTGCTGGTGTTTTCCATTTTGCTCGGCATCGTGGTGTTCACCCAGTTGATCCGTTTTCTGAGCGAATCGGTCAGCGGCTTGTTGGCGGTGGATGGCGTGCTGGTGATGCTCGGTTTCAGCGCCCTGAACTATCTGCCGGTGCTGCTTTCCATCAGCCTGTTTCTTTCCGTTCTGATCACGCTGTCGCGCTGCTACCGCGACAGCGAGATGGTGGTCTGGTTTTCCGCCGGCATGGGGCTTTCGCGCTGGGTGCGTCCGGTGCTGGGCTATGCGATTCCGGTCAGCCTGTTGATTGCCTTCCTTAGTTTTGTGCTGTCGCCTTGGGCACTCTCCAAGGCGGACGAATTCAAGCGCACACTGGAAAGCCGCGACGATGTGGCGCATGCCACGCCCGGCATCTTCCGCGAATCGAGACGGGATGATCGCGTGTTTTTCCTGGAAGACCTGGATGCAGCCAGCAAACGCGTTGGCAACATCTTTGTGCGTTCTTTGCAGAACGGTAAAGAGGGCACCATGGTGGCGAAAGAGGGATATCAGGAAACGGCGGAGAATGGCGACCGTTTTCTGGTGTTGCTGAATGGCGCGCGCTATGAAGGCATCCCGGGGCAGGCCGACTATCGCATCTCCCATTTTGAGCGTTACGCGGTGCGTATCGAGCCGGCCGAACTGGGCAAGGCGCGGCCGAATATAAAGGGCTATTCCACGCTCTACCTGTTGCAGCATCCGCATCCCCTGCACGCGTCGGAGCTGCACTGGCGTACCGGTTTGCCCTTGAGTGCACTGATTCTGGCGCTGCTGGCAATCCCCCTCAGCTATGTCAACCCGCGTGCGGGGCGCTCGCTTAATCTGATCGGCGCGATCGTGCTGTATATGTTCTACAACAACATGATCAGCGTGACCAATTCCTGGGTGGCGCAGCAAAAAGTCAGTCCGTTGCCCGGTTTGTGGGGCTTGCATCTCGTTATGCTGCTAATCCTGTTTATCCTGTTCCGCCACCGTTCTTCGCTCATGCCGTGGTGGAGGTTTTGGCGATGAAACTGCTCCGCCGTTACCTTGCGCGCGAAATCTACCTGAGCATAGGCCTGGTGTTCGCCGCCCTGCTGATGCTGTTTGCGTTGTTCGATTTGCTTCACCAGATAAACGAGATAGGGCGCGGCGACTACCGGCTCGGCTATGTTTTGCTGTTTGTGCTGCTGACCCTGCCCGGCCACGTCTATGAGCTGTTTCCGGTCGCGGTGCTGATCGGCGCAATTTTTGCGCTGGTGCAGCTGGCGGCGAATTCGGAATTGACGGTCTATCGCGCCTCCGGTGTTTCGCTGCTCCAGATGATCGCGACCCTGTTGCGCATCGGCGCGCCATTGCTGCTGCTATGTTTCATCTTCGGCGAATTCATCGCGCCGCCAAGCGAAAAACTGGCGCAACAGATTAAGCTCAAAGCGCAAAACGCGCAGGTCAACATTAAGGAATTCCGTTCCGGTGTGTGGGTGAAGGACGAGGGCAGCTTCGTCAATGTCAGGAATGTGCTGCCCGACACCTCGCTGCTCAACGTGAGCATCTACCAGTTTGATCCGGACTATCAATTGCGCAGCATCACCACCGCCGGGCGCGCCACCTGGCAACGCGCAGGCTTCTGGCAACTGGAAGGGGTCCGCCGCACCCTGTTCAATGCGGCGGGAACCGCTGTCGAAACACCGTCCCCGGCGGAATGGCGTTCATCGCTTACCCCCGCCATTCTTACCGTGCTGATGGTGGTGCCGGAGCAGATGTCGGCGTGGAATTTGTACCAGTACACGAGCCACCTCGCCGACAACAAGCAGAAGACCGTGCGCTATGACATCGCCCTATGGAACAAGCTGGTTTATCCGTTTGCGGTGCTGGTGATGCTGTTGCTGGCGCTGCCATTCTCGGCCTACCAGCGGCGCGAGGGCGGCATCGGCGGCAGGATATTTGTCGGGGTCGTGCTGGGTTTGGGCTTCCACTTTGCCGGGCGTCTGTTCGCCAATCTGGGCGCGCTGAACGAATGGCCTGCCCCTTTCAGCGCAACCGCGATGAGCTGGATATTCCTGGGCTTGGCGCTGACCTTGCTCTGGCGTGCCGAACGGCGTTGAACCGCGGGCTTATTTCTGCGCGGCGGGTTTGGCTTCCTGCTCGCGCACCATCTGTTTTACCGCTTCGCGTTTCTCGGCGGGCACCTTGCTGAAGGCGGTGAATTTCTCCCGTGCCTGGTGGCGCTGGGCCGGGGTTAGCGCGGCCCAGGACGCAATCTGCTCGCGCAGGCGCTGCTGTTTTTCCGCCGGCAATTGCGGATATGCCTTGGCGACGCCGATAAAACTTTTTTGCTCGGCGGTTTCCAGCTTATTCCAGGTGGCGGCCAGCGGCGCCAGCAATTGTTGCTGGTCGGGTGGCAGGTTGGCCCAGTTTTCAGCCAGAACGATGGCGGGTGATAACAACAGAATGCCGCCCAGCAAGGCGGCATGCAGAAACAATTTATTGGATTTTTGTATCACGGTTTTTAATCGACATACATGCTGAGGGGCAATTCGTCGGTCAGGATAGCCAAGTCGAGCGCGCTATAGTCGTGCCCCGGGGCTGACTGCCATTGCAGCGCCGCAGCAAGTAAAAGCGCGGCCAGCAACGCCGTTCCCCAGCCGATCCGGTGCCGCTGTGCCGGTACCGCCAGCGCCGGGGCCAGTTGATACAAAAATGCCTGCAAGGGGCTGTGCCGCGCCTGCCGTTGCAGCGCAATCCCGCGCGCAACAGCCAGGCGCGCGGCGACTGCGGACGGCAACCGGTGTGCCGATTCGTCGAGCAATGCGGTGAACTCTTGGCGATTTAGTCGGATGCCCATCTCAAGTCTATTCCCTTTTGTTTCAAAATCCGTGCCAGTGTGGCGGTGGCGCGCGAACAGTGTGTCTTGACGCTGCCTTCGGTGCAACCCATTGCGGCTGCGGTTTCCGCCGTATCCAGACCCTCCCAGTAACGCAGCAGGAAGGCTTCGCGTTGACGCGGCGCAAGCGCCTGCAAGGCGGATTCGATGATGGCGCGCAGTTGCCCGTCGGCGGCGGCGGCATACGGAGTGGCCGGTTGGCTGGCGTTTGTATTGTCCTGCAGTATCTCCAGCACGTCCACGTCGTCCTCGCTTTGTGGCGAAGTGAACGAGGAGAACAGGCTGAAGCGGGCGTTGCGCACTTTCCGGCGGCGGAAATGGTCGCGAATACCGTTCTGCAGGATGCGCTGGAACAGCATGGGGAATTCCTCTGCCGGTTTGTCGCCGTAGCGTTGCGCCAGTTTGATCATCGATTCCTGCACAATATCCAGTGCCGCCTGCTCGTCGCGCACCGCGTAGGCCGCATGCTTGAAGGCGCGGCGTTCGACGCTGGCGAGAAAATCGGCAAGCCGGGTTGGAGTTGACAAGGTTGACAGTGCTGAGTCGGCAGGGTGTTGATGATAGCAAATTCCTGTTGCAGCAAGGGTTTTCAGGCCGCCCGCACGCGTTTCGGGGTTGACCAAAAGGGCGCCAGCCATTATCGTGCACGACCTTATATTGTGGCAATCAACAGGTAGTCGATCATGGAACTGACCGGTGCTGAAATAACCGTCCGCTGTTTGCAGGAAGAGGGAGTCGAGTACATTTTTGGCTATCCCGGCGGTGCGGTGTTGTTTATTTATGACGAGCTGTTCAAGCAGGAACAGGTCAGGCATATTCTGGTGCGCCACGAACAAGCCGCAGTCCACGCGGCTGACGGTTACGCGCGCTCCACCGACAAGGTGGGTGTGGCGCTGGTCACTTCGGGCCCCGGCCTGACCAATGCGGTGACCGGGATTGCCACCGCCTACATGGATTCGATTCCGCTGGTGGTGATCAGCGGCCAGGTGCCGACCGGCTTCATCGGCGAAGACGCCTTCCAGGAAGTGGATGCGGTCGGGATTACCCGCCCCTGCGTCAAGCATAATTTTCTGGTGAAAGATCCAAAAGACATTGCCATTACTCTGAAAAAAGCGTTCTATCTGGCCCGCACCGGCCGTCCCGGTCCGGTGCTGGTGGACATTCCCAAGGATGTGTCGAACCAGAAAGCCGTATATGAGTATCCGGCCACGGTCAATATCCGTTCCTACAATCCGGCGAGCCATGGCGACCCTTTACTGGTCAAGCAGGCGGTGCAGATGTTGCTCGCGGCCAAGCGGCCGATGGTCTATACCGGCGGTGGCGTGGTGTTGTCCGATGCCGCCAAACAACTGACCGAACTGGCGCGGCTGCTGGATTTCCCTGTCACCAACACGCTGATGGGGTTGGGCGGCTACCCGTCGCCGGACAAGAATTTCCTCGGTATGCTCGGCATGCACGGCACGCTGGAAGCCAACATGGCGATGCAGCATTGCGACGTGTTGCTGGCGGTCGGCGCGCGCTTCGATGATCGGGTGATCGGCAATGTGGCGCACTTCGCCGAAGTGCCGCGCAAGATTATCCATATCGACATCGATCCCGCGTCCATTTCCAAGCGGGTGAAGGTGGATGTGCCGCTGGTCGGCGATGTGCGGCACGTGCTCGACGATATGCTGGCCTTGCTGCGGGCGAGCAAGCAGAAACCGGATGCTGCCGCACTCAAGTCATGGTGGCGGGACATCGAGGCGTGGCGCGGCAAGAAATCATTAACCTACCGCAACTCGACCGAGGTTATCAAACCGCAGTATGTGATCGAGAAGTTGTATGAAGTGACACACGGCGATGCGTTTATCACCTCCGACGTGGGGCAGCACCAGATGTGGGCTGCGCAGTATTACAAGTTCAGCCAGCCGCGCCGCTGGATCAACTCTGGCGGTCTCGGCACCATGGGTTTCGGCCTGCCGTCCGCGATGGGGGTGCAACTGGCGCATCCGGGCGCGCAGGTCGCCTGTGTTACCGGCGAAGGCAGCATCCAGATGAACATCCAGGAACTGTCAACCTGCAAACAGTTTCACCTGCCGATCAAGGTGATTTTGCTTAATAACGGTTATCTGGGCATGGTGCGCCAGTGGCAGGAGTTCTTCCACGGCAACCGCTACTCCGAATCGTATATGGATGCCCTGCCCGACTTCATCAAACTGGCCGAGGCGTATGGCCATGTGGGGGTGCGCGTGAATCGGCCCGGCGACGTGGAAGGCGCGCTGAAGGAAGCCTTCGCGCGCAAGGATGATCTGGTGTTCCTCGATTTCCACACCGACCCGACCGAGAATGTGTTCCCGATGGTGCCGGGCGGCAAGGGTTTGTCCGAAATCATCATGGCGGAGGATCTTTAACATGCGCCATATCATTTCCCTGCTGATGCAGAATGAAGCCGGCGCGCTGTCGCGGGTGTCCGGGCTGTTCTCGGCGCGCGGCTACAACATCGAATCGCTCACGGTCGCGCCGACCGAAGATAAAACCCTGTCGCGCATGACCATCGTGACCAGCGGCTCGGATGCGGTGATCGAGCAGATCAACAAACAGCTCAACAAGCTGGTGGATGTGGTGGCGGTGATGGATCTCACCGACGGCGACCATATCGAGCGCGAGCTGATGCTGCTCAAGGTGCAGGCGGAGGGTGGCGATCGCGAAGAACTCAAGCGCATCACCGACATCTTCCGCGGCCGCATCATCGACGTGACGGACAAGACCTACACCATCGAACTTACCGGCGCCGGGCACAAGCTTGACCACTTCCTGCAGGCGATCGAACACAAGCTGATCCTGGAGACGGTGCGCACCGGCGCCTCCGGCATCGGGCGCGGCGAGCGGATTTTGAAACTCTAGGTGCATACAATCCAGGGTGCTTTTTTGCCTGACGTGTCGGGTTGAAACCCGACCCGCATTTTTTGATTTATTTTTAACGAGGCCAACATGAAAGTTTATTACGACAAAGACGCAGACCTGTCCCTGATCAAGGGCAAACAAGTGACCATCATCGGCTACGGCTCGCAAGGCCATGCCCATGCGCAGAACCTGCGCGACTCGGGCGTCAACGTGACGGTCGGCCTGCGCAAGAGCGGTGCTTCCTGGAAGAAGGCGGAAGCGGCCGGGATCAAAGTTGCCGAAGTGGCCGATGCCGTGAAGAACGCCGACGTGGTGATGATGTTGTTGCCGGACGAGAACATCCCGGATGTGTACAACAAGGAAGTTGCGCCGAACATCAAGACGGGCGCCGCCCTGGCGTTCGCGCACGGTTTCAACGTGCACTACAACCAGGTCATACCCCGCACCGATGTGGACGTCATCATGATCGCGCCGAAAGGCCCCGGCCACACCGTGCGTTCCGAATACCTGAAAGGCGGCGGCGTGCCGAGCCTGATCGCCGTGCATCAGGACAAGAGCGGCAAGGCAAAAGACATCGCCCTGTCCTACGCAGCAGCCAATGGTGGCACCAAGGGCGGCGTGATCGAAACCAACTTCCGCGAAGAGACCGAGACCGATCTGTTCGGCGAACAGGCGGTGCTGTGCGGCGGTGCGGTGGAACTGATCAAGGCGGGGTTTGAAACCCTGGTGGAAGCGGGCTATGCGCCGGAAATGGCTTATTTCGAATGCCTGCACGAAATGAAACTGATTGTGGACCTGATTTACGAAGGCGGCATCGCCAACATGAACTACTCGATCTCCAACAACGCGGAATACGGTGAATACGTCACCGGGCCACGCGTGATCGCCGACCCGTCACGCGCCGCGATGAAGGAATGTCTGAAGAACATCCAGAACGGTTCCTACGCCAAGCAGTTCATCCTGGAAGGCCGCACCAACTACCCGGAAATGACCGCACGCCGCCGCTTAAATGCGGAGCATCCGATCGAATTGGTCGGTGGGCAATTGCGCGCCATGATGCCCTGGATTGGCAAGAACAAGCTGGTCGATCAGTCCAAGAACTAGGATTCGGAAATTAGGATTGAGGATTTGGGGCAAACCCCCTGATCCTCTCTCCACTCTGCTAACTCCCAAATCCCAAATCCAAAATCCTGATGAATAACTATCCCCACCCCATCATCGCCCGCGAGGGCTGGCCGTTCATCGCAATCTCTCTGGTTGTGGCACTGGCCGTATCCGCTTGGTGCCTGAGCTGGTCGATCCCGCTGTGGATCATCTTTATTTTTGTGGTGCAATTCTTCCGTGATCCGGCGCGTGAGATTCCGCAGGATGCGGATGCCGTGCTGTCCCCAGCCGACGGCAAAGTGATCAAGGTCGAGCGCGCGCAGGACCCGTATGGCGAGCGCGAGGCGATCCTGGTCAGTGTGTTCATGAACGTGTTCAACGTGCACTCCAACCGCAGCCCGGTCGATGGCAGGGTCGAGAAGATCCGGTATTTTCCCGGCAAGTTCGTGAATGCCGATCTGGACAAGGCTTCTGCCGAAAACGAGCGCAACGCCGTGGTGCTGACCACCCGCGACGGGCAGACCGTGACCTTCGTTCAGGTGGCCGGATTGATCGCGCGGCGCATCCTGTGTTACATCAAGGAGGGCGATGTGCTGAGCCGCGGCCAGCGTTACGGTTTCATCCGCTTCGGCTCGCGGGTGGATGTCTATCTGCCATTGAGCGCTACCGTCAAGGTCAGTATCGGTGATAAAGTGTCCGCCACTGAAACCATCCTGGCACGGCTCGCCTGACCCCATGAACCCGATGAATCATCGCAGCAAAATGGACTTGCGCCGGCGCGGCATTTATCTGTTGCCCAACCTGTTCACCACGGCGGCCCTGTTTGCCGGGTTCTATGCCATCGTGCAAGCGATGAACGGACGCTACGAGATTGCTGCAGTGGCCATCTTCATCGCCATGGTGCTGGACGGGCTGGACGGGCGGGTGGCGCGCATGACGCATACACAGAGCGAATTCGGCGCGCAATATGACAGCTTGTCCGACATGGTGTCGTTCGGCGTTGCACCTTCCATTCTGATGTACGAATGGGCGTTCCGCGACTTGGGCAAATGGGGCTGGTTCGCCGCCTTCATCTATTGCGCGGGTGGCGCGCTGCGGCTGGCGCGTTTCAACACCAATATCGACGTGATCGACAAGCGCTACTTCCAGGGCTTGCCCAGCCCGGCGGCGGCGGCGCTGGTGGCGGGATTCGTTTGGGTGATGGCGGATAACCGTTTCAGCGGCAACGACCTGCGCTGGTACGCGGCCGCGCTCACCGTGTTTGCCGGTTTGAGCATGGTCAGCAGCCTGAAATACTACAGCTTCAAGGCGATCAACATGCGCAAGAGCGTGCCGTTCATCGTCATCTTCCTGTTCGCCCTGTTCTTCATCCTGGTGTCGGTCGATCCGCCGCTGCACCTGTTCCTGCTGTTCTTTGGCTATTGCCTGTCGGGCTACGTGATGACGTTGCTTGGCCTGCGCAAACCGAAATCAGTACCGCCGCCGAGCCAGTCCTAACGCTGCCACAGCGTTTCCTGCCGTCCCGCCGCGCGATTCAACACGCGGCAGAGCACGAACAACAAATCGGAAAGTCGATTCAGATAGTGCAATCCTTCAGCCGGGATGGTTTCGTTTTGCATCAGGTGCGAATAATCGCGCTCGGTGCGGCGCGCCACGCTGCGCGCGACATGACAAAGTGCGGCGGCGCGGCTGCCGCCGGGCAGGATAAACTCCTTCAGTGGCGGCAGTCCCGTGTTGTAATGCGCGATCGCCCCATCCAGGCGGGACAGTTTGGCTTCGGCGAAGGGTGCGCCCGGCACGGCCAGCGTCCCGCCCAGATCGAACAGGTCATTCTGGATGCGCAACAGTTCCGCGCGCACTTCATCGGGCAGCGTTTCAGCGAGCAGTACGCCAAGCTGGCTGTTCAATTCGTCCACACTGCCGATGGCGGCGATGCGCGGGTGATTCTTGGGCAGGCGGGAGCCGTCGGCCAATCCGGTCGTGCCATTGTCGCCGGTGCGGGTGGTGATCCTGGAAAGTCTCATTGTTTCTCCAGACAGGACAGGTAAATCGCGGCATCGGGCGCGGTCTGGTTGCGTTGCGCCTGCCAGATCATCTCACCGAGGCAATCCATCATCGCGTGCTGCGCCTCGTGTTCCGATTCGTACTTCTGTGTCAGGCGCGCAAACTGCTCGCGGATGCCGGGCGGCTGGCCGATGCTGATTTGCTCCTCGATGGTCAGGTGCATCATCAAATGCAGGAAAGGATTCACCACATTGCCATCCGGCGCGAAATCCTTGTCCTGATTGCGTTCCGGTTCATTGAACAGCGGGTGATATTCCGGGTGCTTGTCGATCAACTGCGCGGTAAGGTCTTCCAGCGGCGACAGCAGTTCTTTGGCGCAGCGTTTGCGCCAGGATTCGAACAGAAAGTTTCTTGCTTCGTCGCGGCTTGGCTGAAACATCAGAACACCTTGTCCTTGTATTCGCACAGATCGCTGATGATGCACTCACGGCATTTCGGCTTGCGTGCCGTGCACACATAGCGCCCGTGCAGGATCAGCCAGTGGTGCGCATCCTGTTTGAATGCGTCCGGCACCACTTTCATCAGCTTCTGCTCCACTGCCAGCACGGTCTTGCCGGGGGCCAGGCCGGTGCGGTTGCTGACGCGGAAGATGTGCGTATCCACCGCGATGGTCGGCTGGCCGAAGGCGGTGTTGAGGATCACATTGGCGGTTTTGCGCCCCACGCCGGGCAGGGCTTCCAATGCCTCGCGCGTCTGCGGCACTTCGCTCCCGTGCAGTTCGAGCAGCATGCGGCACATTTCGATGATGTGTTTGGCTTTGGTCTGGTACAGGCCGATCCGCTGCACGTATTCGCGCAGTCCGGCTTCGCCCAGATCAAGCATTTTCCGCGGCGTGTGGGCGACCGGGAACAGTTCGTGCGTGGCGAGGTTCACACTCTTGTCGGTGGCCTGCGCCGACAGGATCACCGCGACCAGCAATTCAAACGGCGTGCGATATTCCAGTTCGGTGGCGGGGTGCGGGTTGGCCGCCTGCAGGCGCAGAAATATCTCGCGCCGCTTTGCCGCATTCATCCCTGTGCCGCCTCGGGCAATGCGACCGGCAACGGCTGGTTGCGCACCTTCCGCGCGGCGCGCTGATCCAGCCAGTTCTTGGCGGCGATGATCAACCCCAGGCCGATGAACGCGCCGGGTGGCAGGATGGCGAGCAGGAAGCCGTGATAATCCGGGATGACATGGATCACCCAGGATTTTGCGCTGTCGCCGAACACCAGGTCAAAGCCGGAGAACAGGGTGCCCTTGCCGATGATCTCGCGCATCCCGCCCAGGGTCGCCAGCACCGCGGTCAAGCCCAGCCCCATCATCATGCCGTCCACGGCTGAGGGCAGCATCGGGTTCTTGGAGGCGAACGATTCCGCCCGCGCCAGCACGATGCAGTTGGTCACGATCAGCGGCACGAAGATGCCGAGCACGATGTACAGACCGTACAGATAGGCGTTCATCAGGTATTGCACCACGGTCACCAGTACCGCGATGATCAGCACGAACACCGGGATGCGGATCTCGTTCGGGACATAGCTGCGCACCGGCGCAATGGTGGCGTTGCTCAGGGTGATGACCAGCGTGGTGGCGAGTCCCAGACCGAGCGCATTCACCAGCGAATTGCTTACCGCCAGCAGCGGGCACAGGCCGAGCAGTTGCACCAGACCCGGGTTCTGTTTCCACAGGCCGTTGTGGGCGAGGGTTTTGAATTCGTTCCAGTTCATGGCTGTGCTCCTTTAATGAGAATCTCGCGTAGCGAGGGCATACCGTACCCCTCGCCCACCGGGAGAGGGGTACGGGGGTGAGGGAAACGCACCGGGCGCAGACGATTCATCTTTGGGGGTGGCCTGTGCCCTGTGCGTTCGGTTTCGTCTGCGGCAACAGTTGCTCGCGGTGTGCGTCGAAGTATTTTAATGCAAGGTGGCTGGCCTTGATCACCGCGCGCGGCGAAATGGTGGCGCCGGACATGGAGTCGAACTGTCCGCCGTCCTTTTTTACTTGCCAGTCGGCATCGTTGCCCGGTGCCTTGCCCTCGAACACGCGTATCCAGTCGCTCTTGGCGATGTCGATATAGTCGCCCAGTCCGGGCGTCTCCTTGTGGTTGACCACGCGCACGCCGGACAGCGAGCCATCGCTGCGAATCGCCAGCACCAGATGGATGTCGCCGCTGTAACCTTCGCGCGCAACCACTTCCAGTACCACCGCCACCGGTTCGCTGCCGCGCCGCGCGATGTGCGCCAGTGAAGGCTCTGCCGTGCCGAGCAAATCATCGGCGGCGACGAGCAGTGTGTCGCGCATGATGTCATTGTCGTAGCTCTCAGGGGGCAGCAGTTGCGAAATCAGTTTCAGCTTGGCCGCCTCGACCGTCGCGGCGATGGTGTCGCGGGTGAGGTAGTAGGTGGCCGCGAGGATGGCGGTGCCGAGGATGGCGAAGAACACCAGATTGACCGCGGTCTGCACGGTGGAGCGGACGATGCGTTTCATTTGGGTTCACCCTTCTGCCCGAAAATCGCAGGCTGCGTGTAGGCATCAATGATCGGCACGCACATATTCATCAGAATCGTGGCGAACGCTACACCGTCGGGGAAACCGCCGAATACGCGGATCAGATAAGTCAGGATGCCGGCACCGGCGGCGAAGATGATCTTGCCTTTGGCGGTGGTGGGCGAACTGATCGGATCGGTGAGGATGAAGAAGGCGCCGATCATCGCCGCGCCGGAGAACCAGTGGAACAGGGGGGCGACATAATGGGCGGGATCGACCAGATGGAAAATGCCCGCCATGCCGAACAGCGTGGCGAGAAAGACCAGCGGCAGATGCCAGGAGATGATGCGGCTGAATAGCAGATACAAGCCGCCTGCGGCGAAGCCGAGCGCGATCATTTCCGTGCCCTGTCCGGCCAGTCGGCCATAGATCGGCAGTTCCCGAATTTCGCCGACGGAATGACCGAGATGCAATTGTGTTTTCAGCGTGTCAAGCGGGGTGGACATGGTGATCGCGTCCAGTGTCAATCCGGCAGGCAGCGCGCCGCGGAAGAAGTAAGCCATCTGCTCGGCGAAGGGCAGATGCACCGTGCCGAGCGCCTGCGGCGAGAGCCAGTGCGTCATTTCGTGCGGGAAGGAAATGATCAGCACGGCATAGCCGACCATGGCCGGATTGAACGGGTTATTGCCGAGGCCGCCATACAGCTGCTTGGCTACCGCGATGGCAAAGGCTGTTCCCACGACGATCAGCCACCACGGTGCCAGCGGCGGCACCGACAAGGCCAACAGCCAGGCTGTAAGCAGCGCGCTATTATCGAAGAGGAACGGCTTGAGCGGGCGGTTGCGCAGCTTGAGCATCGCTGCCTCGGTGACCAGCGCGGTGAGCGAGGCGACTGTGATCGAGACCAGGATCGCCGGGCCGAAATACCATACGTACAGGGCGATGCCGGGCAACAGCGCCAGCAGCACCCGCAGCATGATCTGGTTGACGGCAAGCGGGCGGGCGATGAAAGGGGATGACAGCATGGTTCTGGCTTTCCTCAATGTTGTTTCGGCGGCTCGTCGTCCGCACCGGCATCGGCGGCCAGCTTGTGCAGATTGGCCCGGCGCGCTTCGATGGCGGCGATCTCTGCCTGTTGGGGTCAGATGATCGGTGTTTTTCGGTTGCGCGGCGGTAGTCTGGGCTTTGGCGCGCTCGATCGCCGCATCGATGCGCATCTGCTGCGTGTCATCGACCGAAGCAGCGGGCACGGACGGCGCGGCGGCTGCCTTGGCGGCGTTCTCGCGTTCCTTCTGCGCCAGCCGGGCGGCCTTTTCCTGTTTCTCGCGCTCGATGCGCAGCTGGTGGAATTCGTGGCGTTCGCGCGCCTGATCGGCGGCGCGTTTCTCCTGGTCGCGCGCGCGGATCTCGCTCTTGGCGTAGCGGTAAAAATGCACCAGCGGAATGCTGCTGGGGCAGACGTAGGCGCACGCGCCGCATTCGATGCAGTCGAACAGATTCCATTCCTGCGCCTTGCCGAAATTGTTCGACTGGGCAAACCAGTACAGATCCTGCGGTTGCAGTTCTGCCGGACACACCTGCGCGCAGCGCGTGCAGCGAATGCAGGGTAGCGGTGCCGGCTTGGGCGGGAACAGCGCATCGCTCGCGGCGATCACGCAATTGCTGGCCTTGACCAGCGGCACGTCGGCGGCGGGCAATTCCAGCCCCATCATCGGCCCGCCCATGAGGTAGCGGTCGGTGTCCGGCAGTGCCTCGCTCAATTGCACCAGTTCGGCAAGGCGGGTGCCGACCAGCGCTTCGTAGTTGCGCGGATGCTCGACATTGCCGGTGACAGTGACGATGCGGGAAAGCAGAGGCTCGCCGTCGTCGCAGGCGCGCTTGATGGCACAGGCGGTGCCGACGTTGAAACACTGCACCCCGATGTCGGTCGGCAATTTGCCGGAAGGGACTTCGAGGCCGGTCAATATCTTGATCAGCTGCTTGGCGCTACCGCTCGGATAAACGGTAGGTATGGTGACCACCTCGAACGGCAGGCCGCTTACCTGCACCGCCTGCTGCATGGCGGCAATCGCTTCAGGTTTGTTGTCCTCAATGCCGATGAGCACTGCGCGCGCATCCAGCGCATGGCGCAGGATTTCCACGCCGCGCACGATCTCGTCCGCGCGTTCGCGCATCAGCATATCGTCGCAACTGATGTAAGGCTCGCACTCCGCGCCGTTCAGGATCAGCGTCTCGACCGGAATGTCGTGGCGCAGTTTCATGTCGCTGGGGAAGGCCGCGCCGCCGAGACCGACGATACCGTGCGCGCGCAGATGTGCCTGCAATTCGGTGCCGGATAAGGCACGGTAATCGACAGGATCACGCGCGGCCCATTCGTCCTTGCCATCCACGGCGAGGGTAATGCACAGTTCCGGCAAAGCAGAAGGATGCGCCACCTGCTGCAACGCGATGGCGCTGATGGTGCCCGAGGTGGGGGCATGAATAGCCGCCGAAAAACCACCCACCGGCGCGCCGATCAACTGCCCTTTCAATACGTGCTCGCCCACCTGCACCACCGGTTTTGCCGCCTCGCCCGCGTGCTGGCGCAAAGAGATGACCAATGTTGCCGGTAACGGCGCGCGTGTAATCGGTTGCGCGGTCGATTGCGTTTTATTGCCGGGCGGATGGATGCCGCCATGGAAAGTGAAGAGTTGCCTCATGCCGCGACCCTTAACGGAATGACCGGATATTTCCATTTCCAGTTGGTCGGCTTTTCCGGGATCGGTTGCATGCTGATGCAATCCACCGGGCAGGGGGCGACACACAACTCGCAGCCGGTGCACTCGGCGGCGATGATGGTGTGCATCTGCTTCGCCGCGCCGGCGATGGCATCGACCGGGCAAGCCTGGATGCACAACGTGCAGCCGATGCAGGTGCTCTCGTCAATGAAGGCGACCGCCTTGGCGCGGGGCTGGCGGTCGGCGCCGAACGGTTTCGGCTCCACACCGAGCAGTTCCGCCAGTTTCTTGATGCCTTCCTCGCCACCGGGCGGGCACAGGTTGATGTCGGCCTCGCCCTTGGCGATTGCTTCCGCGTAAGGCTTGCAACCGGGATAGCCGCATTGGCCGCACTGGGTTTGCGGCAACACCGCGTCGATTTTCTCCACCAGCGGGTTGCCCTCGACGCGGAAGCGGATCGCGGAATAGCCGAGCACAACGCCCAGCACCACGGCAATGGCGACCATCACCCATAGCGCAGTGATCATTTCACCAGACCCGAGAAACCCATGAAGGCCAGACTCATCAACCCCGCGGTGACCATGGCAATCGCCGTGCCACGAAACACCACCGGCACGTCCGCCCCTTCCAGACGCTCGCGGATACCGGCGAACAGCACCATCACCAGCGTGAAACCGACCGCACCGCCGAAACCGAACAGCAGCGACTCGATGAAATCATGTTTGGCTTGCACGTTGAGCAGGGGGATGCCGAGCACCGCGCAGTTGGTGGTGATCAGCGGCAGGTAGATGCCGAGCACCTGATACAGCACCGGGCTGGTCTTTTTGATCACCATCTCGGTGAATTGCACGATGGCGGCGATCACCACGATGAACGACAGGGTGGTAAGGTAGGCCAGATCGGGGCCGAGCAGGTAGTGGTTGACCAGATAACTGGAGCCGGAAGCGATGGTCAGCACGAAGGTGGTGGCCGCGCCCATGCTCAAGGAGGTTTCCAGTTTTTTGGAAACCCCCATGAACGGGCACAGCCCGAGAATCTTGACCATCACGATGTTATTGACGAACACCGTGCCGATCACGATCAAAAAGTATTCAGACATTGCGAAAATGTGCCGATAGTGCAAAAAAGAGGGGCGGATTATGCGCCCGTTTGGGGGGTGCATCAACCGCGCGAAGGCTATATCCATATAACCGGAAGCGGCTGCCGAAGGCCTGTGCTAGAGTGGGAAAGAAGGAGAAAAGTGGCGTGGCCAAAACCAGTCAGCAAATCCTCGACAAGCTGAAAATCAGCGGCCGGTTGCCCTCGCCGAAGGGGGTCGCGCTGCAAGTCATCGAGCTCACCCAGCGCGACGAGGTGACCAACCACGACTTGGTGCGCCTGATTGGCGCCGATCCGGCGTTGAGCCAGCGCGTGGTGAAGGCGGCCAATACTCTGCTGGGGCATGTGTCGCGCCCGGTGGTGACCATCCATGATGCGGTCACGGTGCTGGGGATGCGTGCGCTGCGCCAGTTGGTGCTGGGGATCGCCCTTGTCGCCGACTACCGGCACGGTCCCTGCGCCCGTTTCGATTACACCCACTTCTGGTATCACTCCCTGCTGACCGCCATTGCCGCGCGCCAATTGGCGCAACGGGCCAATCTGATGGCGGTGGAAGAGGTTTTTGTGCTGGGCCTGCTCGGGCAGATCGGCCAACTGGCGTTGGCGACCGTCTATCCGCAGCCGTTCAGCGCCTTGCTGGAACACGGCGACACGGAAGAATCTCTGCGCGAAGGGGAGCGCGGGCAGTTCGATTTCGATCATGCCGAAGTTTCTGCCGCGATGCTGGCGGACATGCACTTCCCCGTGATGTTCCAGAATCTGGCGCGCGACTACCGCTCGCCGCAGACGAGCAAAGCGGCTGAAGGCACACGCGAATGGCAGTTATTGCGCACCCTCAATCTGGCCGGACTGCTGGCCGATGTCTGGCTGGCAAGCGATGCGGCCCGTCCGCCCCAGGTTGGTTCTGTGCGTCGCGCCGCAGCGGAATTGGCGATCGAGGAAAGCGAGCTGCTGGAAGCGGCGGCGGTCTGCGCGCGCGAAATGCAGGAGTGGACCAGCCTGTTTGGCATGGGCCATCTGCACCTGCCCGATCTGGCTTCATTGTTCGGGTTGGGAGACGAAACGCTGCAGCCGGGTGATCCCTTGCCTTATGCGCCCGGTCTGCATGATTACAAGATGCGCGTGCTGTTGGTCGAAGATGATCGCGCGATGCGCGCCATGGTGGAACAGTGGCTGACGGTGGCCGGACATCGCGTCAGTCTGGCACAGGACGGTGCCGAGGCGCTGAAGATGGCGGAACTGCATCGGCCGCAAGTGGTGATCACCGACTGGGTCATGCCGCAGATGGACGGTATCTCCCTGTGCCGCGAATTGCGCCGCACGCCAGCGCATCGCAATACCTATCTGATCGTGATGACGGCCGAGTCATTGCCGGACAAGCTGGTCGAAGCGTTCGAGGCAGGCATCGACGATTACCTGACGAAACCGCTGACACCCAAGCTGTTCTTCGCCCGCCTGCGCGCGGCACAACGCGTGGTGCAGTTGCAGGAAGAACTGGCGTTCGACCGCGAACAATTGGTGCGTTTTTCCAATGAATTGTCCGCCGCGAACAAACGCCTGCAACAGCAGGCCCTGAGCGATGCGCTGACCGAATTGCCAAATCGCCGCTTCGCCATGGAACGGCTGGAGCAGGAGTGGGCGCTCACGCGACGCGGGGAGCGGGCGCTGTCCTGCATGATGCTCGACATCGACCACTTCAAGAAAATCAACGACACTTTTGGCCATCAACTGGGTGATGAGGCGTTGAAACAGGTGGCGGATGCCCTGCGCAAGACGGCGCGCGCGCAGGATGTTGTGTGCCGCTACGGCGGCGAAGAGTTTCTGGTGGTCTGCCCGGACACGGGCGCGACAGCGGCCTATCAGGCGGCGGAACGCATGCGCGTCGCCGTGGAGTCGCTGCGCATGTCGGCGCCGGACGGCCAGCACGTGCCGCTCACCCTCAGCATCGGCGTGGCGGAAAAAGGCGAAGGAATAGCCGACATGAGCGCACTCATCAACCGCGCCGACGGCAGTCTGTACGCCGCTAAAACACAAGGACGCAACCGCACCGTGCTCAACGCTTGACGGCGTCCGCCGCTTCCTTCACCAGCGCCTGTCCGCGATAGATCAGCCCGCTGTAGATCTGCACCAGCGCGGCGCCCGCCTGCATTTTCTCCCGCGCGTCTTTTCCGCTGAGTATTCCGCCCGCGCCGATGATCGGCAGCGCGCCCTGTAACTCGGCGGCGAGCTGACGAATCACGGCGGAGGATTTTTCGCATACCGGCGCGCCGGAGAGCCCGCCGGTTTCGTTGCCGTGCGGCAGACTCTCCACGCCGTCGCGCGCCAGCGTGGTGTTGGTGGCGATCACGCCGTCAATGTGATGCTTGATAAGCAACGCGGCAATCTGTTTGATTTGTTCGTTATCCAGGTCGGGTGCGATCTTCACGGCCAGCGGCACATATTTGCCGTGCTGTTGCGCAAGCTTTTCCTGCTCCGCTTTCAGTTGGCCGAGTAATCCATCCAGTTCGTCGCCGCCCTGCAACTGGCGCAGATTCTTGGTGTTGGGCGAGGAGATGTTGATCGCGACGTAGCTCGCGTGCGCATACACTTTGCGCAGACAGGTGAGGTAATCGTCGGCGGCCTTTTCGATGGGAGTATCCGCGTTCTTGCCGATATTGATGCCGAGGACGCCGCTGAATTGCGCGCGCCTGACGTTTTCAACCAGCGCATCCGCGCCGTGGTTGTTGAAGCCCATGCGGTTGATGATGGCCTGCGCTTCGGGGATGCGGAACAGGCGCGGGCGCGGGTTGCCGGGTTGCGCGCGCGGGGTGACGGTGCCGATCTCGATGAAGCCGAAGCCGAGCGCTGCCAGACCGTTGATGCATTCGCCGTTTTTGTCCAGCCCGGCGGCCAGCCCGACCGGGTTGGGAAAGGTGATGCCCATCACCGTGCGAGGATCAGGTGCGGGCTGCGGGATCAGGCGCGACAGGCCGAGGCAGTAGGCGGTGTTAAGCGTGGTCAGGGTGGCGTCGTGCGCGGTTTCCGGGTCGAGCGAGAACAGCGCGGGGCGCAGCAGGTTGTAGGGATTCATTTTTTGGCCACGACGGAAACAGGGAAGGGTTTTTTCGGGAACAGCTCGGCGCGTGTCTTGCCGCGCCAGGCTTCGGCAATGACATCGCCCAGTTGCAGGCAGAGCAGGCCGAACAGGGCGAAGCCGAGCTGGGTGTAAGCAAACCCCGTTTGCAGGATGAGGCGGCCGCCGCCGAGGGTAAAGGCATAGGTCAGCAGATTGCCGACGATCAGACCGGAGAGTACGGCAGTCAGCACCCGGCCCCAGTCGCCCCGCGCCAGCCCGTCAAAGATGCTGCTTTCGTGCCACAACCCCTGCAGCCCGGCCAGCAACAACAGCGGCGCCGGCCACAGCAATCCGCTGCCGGGCCACACACTGCCCACGGTCAGGCCGAGCAGCGCCAGGGTCAGCAGCGCGAGGGTAAAAAACTCGCGCGAGGCAAAGCGCGGCGCGGGCCAGCCCGCCAGCAGTTTCAGCAGCGGCGCGGAACGACCGAGGGCGGCGCGCAACAGCAGCACGGCGGGCGCAAGCAGGGCGAACAGCAGGGTTTGCAGCAGACCGCCGGTGAAATTGTGGCTGGCGGGAATGAGCCAGCTTTCGGCGAATACATTGAGATAGGCGAGCAACCAGCCGAGCGGCGCACTCGCCGCGGCGAGCGCTAAGTAATAGCCGCGTTGCTGGCGCAGCAGCCGCTGCCCGCCGCGCAGTCCCGGCAGCCAGTCAGCCAGAAACAGCAACAACACGGCCAAGTAATAGCCGCGTTGCTGGCGCAGCAGCCGCTGCCCGCCGCGCAGTCCCGGCAGCCAGTCAGCCAGAAACAGCAACAACACGGCGGTGGCGAGGGTCCAGCCCAGCGGTGCCAAGGGCATTGTCTCGGCGGCGGGCCAGTCCGGCAGTGCCTCGGCGAGCAGGCGCGCCAGCAGCGGCAGGAACAACACGGCGGCGACGAAAAATCCCAGACGGCTTAGCATGATTGCAGTTCCTCATCGGTTAATGGCGTCCAGCTGCCGTTGCGCAGTCCCTGCAAAGGACGGAAATTGGCTTTGTATCGCATCTTGCGCGAGGCGCGAATCCAGTAGCCCAGATACAGATACGGCAGTTGCAGTTTGCGGCACAGCTCGATCTGCCACAGCACATTGAACGTGCCGAAGCTGGCCTGCGCGATGTCCGGGTCGTAAAAGGTATAGACCGCCGAGAGGCCGTCGTCCAGCACATCGATCACGCTCACCATGCGCAGCACACCGCGATCGCGGAATGCCACCAACATACTGTCCACCTGGCTTTGCAGCAGAAAGTTGCGGTACTGCTCCAGCGTGTCATCGGCCATGCTGCCGCCGTCGTGGCGGGTTTTTTGATAGCGCTGGTAGAGGGCGAAATATTCCGGTTTATCCTGCAACGGCAACAGATCGACCTGCAAGCCGTGATGGCGCTGCCAACTGCGGCGCTGTGCCCGTGTCGGCGCAAACTGATCGACCGCGACGCGCGCCGGCACGCACTGCTGGCAGGTGTCGCAACGCGGGCGATAGGTGAACGTGCCGCTGCGGCGAAAACCGTGCCGTACCAGTTCTCCATACACCTTGGGGGTGATCAGAAAAGCCGGCGTGGCCACCTGCGAGCGCGCCTCCAGCCCGGCCAGATAACTGCACGGATAGGGTGCAGTGAGATAAAGCTGCAGAGTGGAGAGCGGAATGTCGTTGAGCAGGCTCATCGGAACAGGTCGGGATCGAAGCGAAAGTCGCTTACGGGCGTGCAGTTTATCAATTCCTGTACGCGGGCGACGAATTCCGTGCGCGGGATCGCGCGCGCGCCGAGCGAGGCCAGATGCGGGGTGTGCATCTGGCAGTCGATCAGGCTGTTGTCGCCATACCGGCGCTGCCATTGCGCGGCGAGATGGGCGAGCGCAATTTTGGACGCGTCGCGGCGGCGGCTGAACATCGACTCGCCGTAAAACATCGCGCCGATATGTACGCCATACAGACCACCCGCCAGTTCGCCGTCCATCCACACTTCCGCCGAGTGGGCATAGCCTTGCCGATGCAGCGCGCCATATGCCGCGATCATCTCGTCCAGAATCCAGGTGCCGCCGCCTTCGCCATCGCGCGGCGCGGCGCAGGCGCGCATCACCTGCTCGAAAACGGTGTCGGTGCGGATTTCGTAGATGTGCCGGCGCAAGGTTTTGCGCAGCGATTGGGAAATACGAAACTCGGCGGGGAACAGCACCATGCGCGGATCGGGACTCCACCACAGAATCGGATCGCCGGGGCCAAACCAGGGAAAGATGCCGCGCCGATAAGCCGCCAGCAGCCGTCCCGGCGACAAGTCGCCGCCGGTGGCGAGCAGGCCGTTGGGTTGGTGCAGCGCATGTTCGACCGGCGGGAAAGGCATGGCGTGCGAGGATACGTCGCATGGCGAAGAAGTTCAATTCCATATTGCCGCTCACGCCATGCATTGGCGGGCGGGATATAGACCTTTTGGCATATAGGCAGCGGGCGCGATCTGTGCTTATATTGCGCGGGGATGTTGGTTAAATCAGTCGGGAAAACGGGGGCGGTGTTGGGTTTATTTGGCAAAAAGTCGGATCATCCGCTGGCGGAAATCAAGTCTGCGCAAGCTTTGCTGGATGACATTCCGAAAAGTGATTCGCTCAGGGCGTTGCAGGAAATCAGCGACTGGGCAGAGGCGATCTGCGAGCGGGCGGATGATTTTCGCCTCGATCACCAGTGGGCGGTGTTGCGCCTGTTTGACCAGGCGGCGCAAGCCCATCTGCGCAAGCTGCAGCATGATTATTTTGCCCCGCAACCCCTGTCGCATTTCCAGGAAAACCGCCTGTGGGGGCTGCTCGACACTTACTACACGCGCAGCGAGGCCTGTCATTTCGATGTCCTGTCGCGCTATCGCGACGGCGCCAGGGGGGCGGCCTCGATCAAGCAGGAGGTGCCCCTGCTGTGCGCGCGCGGCATCCATGCCATTATTGGACGCCTGAAAATGGCAGGCGCGCGCTACGCCATGGTCGATCCCGCGTTGTGGCACCGTCTGGCGGCGTATTACACCCTGGCCCAGTCGCACGAGGGACTGGCTGAGCCGGTCATGCTTTACCCCGGCACCAATACCAGCGTGGGCGAATTGTTTGCCGTGCTGGTGCTTTGGTATGGAAGCAGCGCGGGCAGTTTAAGCCCGATGCAGGAGCATATCGCCGAACGCCTGTTTGCCGCGCTTGGCAAAGGGGCCGCCGTTTCCCGTTCCTATGCCGGAACCGAGTTGTTCGCCGTCGATATGGCCCAGCCGACTCCGCCGATGCGCGCCACTGTCGGCGCGACCATCCACCCCGGTTTGCGTTTTGTCGCGGCGGACGGCGTCCGCCAGCTGCTGGCCGATATGCTGAAGACACTGGACAAGGGCATCATTCCCGACGGCTTGAATTTATACGGCGCCTGTTACGAGGTGGAGCAGGTGCGGGATATTGCACAGCGCCTGCTGCAAATCCTGACGTTGCCGCCGCCGACGCGGCGCACCCCCCGGCGCAAGATCAAGGTCAATCTCAAAGTCGCTAACGGATTCAGCCAGATGCTGGAGCGCTCCGATGTCGGGCTGAGTTTTGGCGCGGAAGAAAGCGAAGTGTGGGAGATTGAGGATATCAGCGCCACCGGCTTCAGAAGCGTGTTGCCGGTCGCGCGGGCGGGCGGGGTGCGCATCGGCACCCTGCTGGGCAGCCAGCCGGAGGGGATATCGCACTGGGGGGCGGGCGTGGTGCGGCGCTTGAGCCGCGATCTCGAAGGCAATTTGCATATCGGCATCGAAGTGTTGAGTCCGCGCATTGTCGGCGTGCCCTTGCTCGACGCGGCCAGCTCCGCCGAAACCGGCATGCAGATCGGCATCTATCTGAATCGCCCGCACGACAGCAGCGGCGAGGCGTGGTTGTTGCAGAAACAGGATGCGTTCGTCCCCACGCGCAGCCTCAAGATGCAGGTGGAAGGCAAGGAATATCTGCTGTTGCCGCTGGCGCTGGTAGAGCAGGGCGCGGACTACGATCTGGCGCGATACCGCATGATGGAGCAGGATGGCAGCAACGAAGAATGATGTTGAAAACCCGTCCGCCACGGCTCGTCACAGATGCGCACGGATGAAACGCAGGCTTTGAATCGGCGACGGGTCGCGCCAATCCGCAGTGGCGGCTATCGGTTGAGGGTGATCTGTCGTGCCAGCCACCCGCTGATGTCGCGGATTTCCTCGGGGCACAGGGTGTGCTGTATCGGGTATTCGTGCCACTCGATCGCGCATCCGAGCCGTTGCAGGAGGGCAGCGGACTGCTTGCCCAGCGAATAGGGAACAACCGAATCCAGCGTGCCGTGCGCCATGAAGACCGGCGTGTCCCGCGCGGTGCTGATATCGGTGGCGCGGGTGGCGTCTGCCAGCGGCAGATCATGAAGACCGGCGTGTCCCGCGCGGTGCTGATATCGGTGGCGCGGGTGGCGTCTGCCAGCGGCAGATAGGTTGACAGCGCCAGGATTCCGCCCAGATTTTCCCTTGCATGAAGTCCGCTGTGGAGGGCGACCGCCCCGCCCTGGGAAAATCCCGCCAAAAAAATGCGCGCCGGCACAATGCCGCGCGCCACTTCCCGGGCGATCAATTTTTCGATCTCGCGGCGCGAAGCGGCGATCCCTGCCGCATCCTGTTTCGCATCGATCTCGCTGCCGGCGATGTCATACCAGGCCGGCATCACGTAGCCGCCATTGATCGTGACCGGGCGTTGCGGCGCGTGCGGAAAGATGAAGCGCATCGCCTGCGGCAAATCCAGCGCCTGTGCCACCGGCACGAAATCCTCGCCGCTGGCGCCCAGTCCGTGCAGCCAGATGATGCTGTGGCGGGGATCGGGCCCGCTGTCGAGCGTGATGTGGGGGAGGAGTTTGCTCATGTTCAATTCTGTAGTCGGTTTTGCCCAAAAAACTTGGTCACGCGGAGACGCGGAGGGCGCGGAGAAATTCAACAAAAAATGAAACGAACCTCTTGCCTTTTGGCAAAGTGCATTGGCTTGCTCCGCGCCCTCCGCGTCTCCGCGTGAGTCAGATTCTGATTCAGGGTGCCGGAATGATCTCGCGCAGCAACTGGAAGATTTCGCGGTAGGCCTTCGGCGGCTTCGCCAGTTCCTTTTCTTTCTGCGCATTGCGGATCAGCGCGCGCAGGCGTTGCGCGTCGGCTTGCGGATATTGCGCGAGCAAAGTGGTCAGTGCGGCACTGTCTTCCAGCAGACGGTCGCGCCACTGCTCGACCTGGTGCAGCCAGGCCGTGTGCTCGCGCGAGGTGCCGTTCCACGCGTCCAGCTTGGCCAGAATCGGCGCGGTCTCGACTTCGCGCATCAGCTTGCCGATGTATTGCAGCTGGCGTTTTTGCGCACCGAACTTGGTGATGCGTTTGTAGTCGGCCAGCGCTTCGAGCAGGGCTTCCGGCAAATCGAGTGCGCGCCATTTGTCCTTGGGCAATTCGGTCAGTTGTTTGCCCAGGTCTTGCAGATCATGCATCTGTTTTTTGATTTTGGTCTTGCTGGGAGGCAGTACCTGCTCCAGGTCTGTAGTGGTATCGGATGGGTTCATCATGGCTGCCGGGGTCTGTCGCGATGTTGGTATGATAGCGCCCCTGCCGTCCCCGTCCGACTGAAAATTTTATGCCCACCTCTGTCAAAAACCGCGAAACTGCGCCGGATGCCTTGCGCGAACTGGCTGCCGACATTATCGCTTACGCGCGCAAGCAGGGCGCTTCGGCCAGTGTTGCCGAAGTGTCGGCCGGTCTCGGGCAATCGGTCAATGTGCGCCAGGGCGAGATCGAAACGATCGAATACAACCGCGACAAAGGACTGGGCGTGACGGTTTATCTGGGGCGGCGGCGCGGCCACGCGAGCACCTCGGATTTTTCGCGCCAGGCGATGCGCGACACGGTGCAGGCGGCGCTGAACATCGCGCGCTTCACCGCCGAGGATGATTGTGCCGGTCTGCCGGAGGAAGCGCTGTTGGCGCGCGAATGGCCGGATCTGGATCTGTATCACCCGTGGCCGCTCGATGTGGCGCAGGCCGTCGAGCTGGCGCGCGAGTGCGAGAGCGCCGCCTTCGCCGCCGACCGCCGCATCGTCAATTCCGAGGGCGCCAGCGTCAGTCTCGGCAGCGGCAGTTTCGTGCTGGCGAACAGTCTTGGCTTCAACGGCGGCTACGCCTCGTCGCGCCACAGCGTGAGCTGTTCGGTGATCGCCGGCAAAGGTGCCGCGATGCAGCGCGACTACTGGTACAGCACGGCGCGCCATCCTGCCGACATTCTCAAAGTGGAAGAGATCGGGCGCATCGCCGCCGAACGCACCGTGCGCCGTCTCAAGGCGCGCAAGCTGCCGACCCTGCAGTGCCCGGTGCTGTTCGAGGCGCCGGTGGCGGCCAGCCTGTTCGGACATTTTGTCGGCGCGGTCAGCGGCGGCAGCCTGTACCGCAAATCCTCATTCCTGCTCGACCATCTGGAGCAGCAAGTGTTTTCCGGAATCGTTCACATCGATGATGTGCCCGACATTGCGCGCGGTCTCGGTAGTAGCCCGTTCGACAACGAAGGCGTGCGCACGCAACGCCGCGCCATCGTCGCGGAGGGCGTGCTGCGCGGCTATTTCCTCTCCAGCTACAGCGCGCGCAAGCTGGGCATGCAGACCACCGGCAACGCCGGCGGTACGCACAATCTGCTGGTGCGCCCGGGCGGGCAGGATTTTGCCGCACTGGTGCGCCAGATGGGGCGCGGACTGATTGTCACCGAACTGCTCGGGCACGGGGTGAATGCGGTGAGCGGCGACTACTCGCGCGGCGCGGCCGGCTTCTGGGTCGAGCACGGCGAGATCCAGTATCCGGTGGAGGAAATTACCATCGCCGGCAATCTGAAAGAGATGTACCGGGGCATCATCGCGCTCGGCAACGACGTGATGGTGCAGGGCGCGCGCCGCTGTCCGTCGGTGCTGATCGAGCGCATGGCGGTGGCGGGACAAGCGTAACTCGCTGCGGAGTCAAGGGCGACTTGAGTGCTGACGCCTTGTTATTGAGGGCGTGATAAAATGCGCGCCTTTTCCGTTCACCCTTAATTTTGGAAGGCCGTCCATGTTCTCGCGCAAAAACACCCTTGCCATTGTCGATCCCGATCTGTGGGGGGCGATGCAGAAAGAAAACGCCCGTCAGGAAGATCACATTGAGCTGATCGCCTCGGAAAACTACACCAGCCCGGCGGTGATGGAGGCGCAGGGCAGCCAGCTCACCAACAAGTATGCCGAAGGCTATCCCGGCAAGCGCTATTACGGCGGCTGCGAGTATGTCGATATCGCCGAACAAATGGCGATCGACCGCGCCAAGGCGCTGTTCGGCGCGGAGTATGCCAACGTGCAACCGCACTCCGGTTCGCAGGCGAATCAGGGCGTTTATGTCTCCGTGTTGAAACCGGGCGACACCATTCTCGGCATGAGCCTGGCGCACGGCGGCCATTTGACCCACGGCGCCTCGGTGAATATTAGCGGCAAGCTGTACCACGCCGTGCAGTATGGTCTGAACGACAAGGAAGAGATCGACTACGACCAGGTGCAGGCGCTGGCGAACGAACACAAGCCGAAGATGATCGTGGCGGGGGCTTCCGCATATTCGCTGGTGATCGACTGGAAACGTTTCCGCGCCATCGCCGACAGCGTCGGCGCGTATCTGTTTGTCGATATGGCGCACTACGCCGGACTGGTGGCGGCGGGTGTGTACCCGAGCCCGGTCGGTATCGCCGACTTCGTTACCACTACCACCCACAAAACCTTGCGCGGCCCGCGCGGCGGCATCATCATGGCCAAGGCGGAACATGAAAAGGCACTCAATTCGGCCATTTTCCCCGGCATCCAGGGCGGCCCGCTGATGCACGTGATCGCCGCCAAGGCGGTGGCGTTCAAGGAGGCGGCGAGCAAGGAGTTCAAGACCTACCAGATGCAGGTGGTGGCCAATGCGCGGGTGATGGCCAAAGTGTTGACCGAGCGCGGCCTGCGCATCGTCTCCGGACGCACCGACAGCCATCTGTTCCTGCTTGATTTGCAAGCCAAGCACATCACCGGCAAGGAAGCCGAGGCGGCGCTCGGTCGCGCCCATATCACCGTCAACAAAAACGCCATCCCGAACGATCCGCAAAAACCGTTTGTGACCAGCGGCATCCGCATCGGTACGCCGGCGATGACCACGCGCGGCTTCAAGGAGCTGGAAGCGGAGAAATTGGCGCATCTGGTTGCCGATGTGCTGGACGCGCCGAATGACGACGCGGTGATCGCGCGGGTGGCGGGCGAAGTGAAGAAGCTGACCGCGCGATTCCCGGTGTATGGGGTGTAATCAGGATTTGGGATCAAGGATTCAGGATTCGGCGGGCGTAACGGTTTACCCGAATCCGGCATCCAGAATCCCGATGCCACGAACCTATGAAATGTCCCTTCTGCAAAGGTAACGACACCCAGGTGATCGACACGCGCGAGAGCGACGAGGGCGACAGCATCCGCCGCCGCCGCCGCTGCCTGTCGTGCGACAAACGCTTCACCACTTACGAGACGGTGGAGTTGCGCATGCCGCAGGTGGTCAAGCAGAACGGTATGCGCAGCGAGTTCGACGCGGAAAAGTTGCGCACCAGTTTCAGCCGCGCGCTACATAAGCGCCCGGTGCCGACCGAGCTGGTCGATGCGGCCATTGACCACGTCACGCAAAAGGTGTTCGCCTTCGGCGAGCGCGAGATCGGTTCGCGCCAGATCGGCGAGCTGGTGATGAAGGAGTTGTTGAAGCTGGACAAGGTCGCCTACATCCGCTTCGCCTCGGTGTACAAGAGTTTCCAGGACGTGGACGACTTTACCGACGCGGTGGATGCGGTGCGCAAACCCGCCCGCCGGCGCAGGACGGAGTGAATCCGTGCCGAGTGCAGCCGACAGTCAGTGGATGGCGCGCGCGCTGCAACTGGCGCAGCGCGGGCTGTTGACGGCCACGCCCAATCCGCGCGTCGGCTGCGTGCTGGTCAAGAACGGAAAGAATATCGGCGAGGGCTGGCACGTGCGCGCCGGCGAGCCGCATGCCGAGGTGCATGCCTTGCGCGCGGCGGGCGCGGCAGCGCAAGGCGCGACCGCCTACGTCACGCTGGAGCCGTGCAGTCATCATGGACGCACGCCGCCCTGCGCGGAGGCGCTGATCGAGGCCGGGGTCGCGCGCGTGGTGTGCGCGATGCAGGACCCGAATCCGCGGGTGGCCGGACAAGGCTTCGCAATGTTGCGTGCTGCCGGAATCGCGGTCGAATGCGGCCTGATGGAAGCAGCGGCGCGGGACTTGAACATCGGTTTCGTGTCGCGCATGACGCGCGGCTTGCCGTTCGTGCGCAGCAAGATCGCGGCCAGTCTGGACGGGCGCACCGCGCTGGCGAACGGCGTCAGCCAATGGATCACCGGCGCGGCGGCAAGGGTTGATGTGCAGCACTGGCGCGCGCGTTCCTGTGCGCTGGTGACCGGTATCGGCACCGTGCTGGCGGATGATCCGCAACTGAATGTTCGCATCGCAACCGAACGGCAACCGTTGCGCGTGGTGCTGGACAGCGCGCTGCGCATGCCGCCGACGGC
>Ga0210039_1000469_pt1 | contig 42549 bp, 30 predicted proteins | sample CryGeyCG2114_250_3_FD_185460 | JGI IMG/M metagenome (GOLD analysis project Ga0210039, IMG submission 185460) | Groundwater microbial communities from aquifer - Crystal Geyser CG17_big_fil_post_rev_8/21/14_2.50 (SPAdes) (version 2) | ecosystem: Environmental > Aquatic > Deep subsurface >...
GTAACTGAGTTAGTTGTTAAATCGTTTATCTCAACTGCATCATCAAATTGACCAGTAACAGAATATTGTAATTCATAATTTAATCCATCAGATTGTGATGGTAAAAACCATGATAATTCTGGTGAATTGCTATCTATTACAGCATTAGCAACAGGACTTCCAACAATAGGAACTACTATTGGAGCAGCTGAAGATGCCCAAGTTGCAAATTGAGCAGGACCAGCCCAGGCACTTGTTAAAGCTCCATTTGTAGCTCTAACTTGCCAATAATAAGTTGTTCCTGGTGATAATCCAGCTAGAGTTTGTGTAGTTTCTGTTGGAACTGCAAGTCCAATTGGTGTTGGTAAAATCATATTTGGATATAAAGAATATCTTGCTTCAAATGTAATTCCTACCATACTTCCAAAATATGCCCAAGATAAATCAACTGAAGTTCCAGGTACAGTAATTGCTCCGGTTGGATACATTTGAGTTGGTACTTGAACTTGTGCAGCAGTTTCAGAAGCAACAAAAGAGCCCATATCAGACCAATCAGATTTAGTAACACCAGCATTATCAGTTGATCTTACCCACCAATAATATGTAGTATTTGCAGTTAAACCATTTATGGTTGTGAATAAATCTGTAATTCCGGTTACAGTTGGTCCAACAGGTGCTACAGGTGAAGTGCTATAATACAAATCATATTTTAAGTCAGTAGCAATTGTAACACAATACCAACTTAAATCAACATCAGAAAAATAAACAGTTTCACCATTAGCTGGATAAGTTAGAACTGGTTTTACAGGACTTCCAGTAGAAGAAGTTGTTGTAAATGTATATGTAGCAGACCAATCTGAATAACTTGGTCCATCTGTAGATCTAACCCACCAATAATATTGAGTGCTGCTTGTCAATCCAGATAGTTGGTAAAAATAATTTGTTCCAACTGTGGCAGCATTAACAAATACTTGATTTCCAGTTAAATTTGAATGGGTAGCATCTGGTACATTATTGTCAGTTCCATAAACAACTTCAAACTCTAAACCAGTAACTTGAGTTACAATATACCAATAAACATAAGGATTATTTGTGTACTGAAGCTCGTTCAAAGTTGGATAAGTGCCAACAGGTTTAACTGGACCGCCATTTGTTGGCGAAGTTGAAAATGTTCCAACATTTGACCAATCAGAAACATTTACTCCGTCAGTAGCTCTAACCCACCACTTATAATCAGTATTAGATGTTAAAGCAGATATTCCAGGAAGTGTATAATATGTATCATTACCAACACTTGTAGCAGCTACAAAATTTCCTGTTCCAACACCTGGAGTATCAAATGCCCATGCATTATCAGGCACAGTAACTGTTGCTGCATCGCCATACCATATTTCAAAGAATTGGTCATCTGAAACAACACCTGTGTACCAATAAAATGTAGGAGTATTTGAATAAACAATGTTTCCTGTTATTGGGAATGTCTGTGTTGGTTTAACAACAGCTGGAGTAGTTGTAAAAGTAAAAGTTGATGACCATGGACTATAAACTGTTGGAGGAACAGAAGTAAATTTAGAACGTATTTTCCAATAATATTTTGTGTTTAAGTCTAAAGTTTCAAGAGTTGATAAATCAAAAGTTGTGGTTGCAGCAACATAACTAATATTCGTATTTGTATAAGTTACATTGGCAAACCATTGATCTGTTGAAATAATTAACTCATAAAATTCATCATCATCAAAAAGTGGTTCACCATTCTCTGTCCATTCAAAAGTTGGAGCAAGCGCAACTAATGTTTGCAAATCAGTAGGAGCAGTTAGTGTTGGAATTCCTAAAACTGGTTGATGAATAGTAAAAACTGCATCACTCTGATCTGCAACTGGTAGGGTCCCATCAACTGCAGAAACCTTTACTAGAACTTCTACCGAAGAAAAATTAGGTAAAGTCCACGAATACGAATTAGGAGAAACATAAACTGCTGCTATTTCTTCAATGGTAGTCCAAGCTACACCATTGTCGAGAGAATACTCAATCAAAAATTTGGTTGTTGAATTAGTAGATATACCCGATTGGGTCCATGTAATACTATGGGTTGAGTTTGGTAACCAATACTCGCCCCCATTTGGAGCAGTTACTGTTATTGATTGAGCAGAAACAAAAGTTCCTAAAAATAAAAACAATAAAAGACTCTTTAAAAAAGTAAATTTGTGTTTCATAACACACCTCATATAATTATAAAAACAACATTTTTTTGGCTGGGAATGTTGAACTTTTACTATAAACTTTATAAATAAATGTTCGATAATGTGAAATTATCAGTTTTTTCATGTTTTGTCAAGAACTAATTTAAATATATTTTTTTTAGGGCTTTTGTTATTTTTATCATTTTCGATGATAAAATGTATTTTAAAAAGCAATAGTGTGTTTGTGGCTGTTAATAAAGGGCTTAATAAGGTAAAACAATTAAACATATAATAAGATGTGATGTAGTATTTTATAAAAAAACTCCAGTATTTATTTAAAAATACTGGAGTTTATATTATTTTAATTTATTTTTCTTCTAAAAATAAGCTGATTGACATGCAACTAATGCAAGACCAATTACTCCAAAGAAAAACAGCATAAATAACGTATAATATATTTTGGACATTTTATTCTCCGAAATTAAATTTTTAGTAATCTCAATTTTATCAATTTTCAATATTATTTAAGTAATAGCATTTTTTTAGTAACAACATTATTACCTGCAGCAACTCTATAAATATAAGAACCTGTTGCTACTTTTACTCCAGAATCATTTGTCCCATTCCAAGTTACATTATAAATACCAGCGTTCATTTGTTTGCTAACAAGAGTTTTAATTTCCTGTCCAAGCATATTATAAATACGTATGGTAACAAATTCTTTGTTAGGAATTGAATAATTAATAACCGTACTTGGATTGAACGGATTAGGATAATTTTGAGAAACATCAAATTTATCTGGAATAATTGTTGGTTCTTCCACAGCAGTTACATTATCACCAACTTTGAAAACAGCTTGTCCAGAATATTCGGAATATACATTATCCTCAGTTTTAGTTCTAACTTTCCAGAAATATGACTTCCCTTTTTCTAAAGAAGTTACATTAAATTGATTAGAACTAATTTCATTATATGAAACAGCGTTAATCATTTCTGGATTATCAGCTAATAATATTTCTGATTTTAATGTATTAGAATGACCAAATGGTAAAACCCAAGAAATAATAGGTTCGGTAGTACTTACTAACACATTGTTTGGTCCACCAATAATTGGTTGAATAGCATTTGAACCTGGATCAACTCTAAAAGTTTCTGTTACTGAAAAATTAGAATAAGAAAGATTAGTATAAAGAGTTCTTACTTTCCAATAGTAAGTAGCACCAGGAGTTAAACCAGTTAAAGCTAAATATGGATTTGTAATTCCGGCAACCACAGTTGTTGCACCAGAAGCAAATACATCGGAAGTTGAATAAGTCACTTCATAGCTTTGCACTCCATTTAGGTCGCCAATAACATACCAATAAAGTGTTGGTGATTTTGTAGCTAAATTAATTCCACCAATTGGAGCAGTTAAGACTGGATCACTAATATTAGCAACTGATGAATAAACAGAAAATGCATCTTGATCCCAAGCTGAATAATTGCCCAGACCATCTTTTGCAGCAATAGCAAAATAATATGTGCTTCCTTCATTTAAGTTGGTTGTAAAAGTATATGAAAGTGATGCAATAGGTATTGTAATACCAACTGGCTCTAAACTCCAATCAACAGGTAATGAATTTTCTTTATATCTAAGTTCAACTTCTGTCAATCCTAATTGTGAACCTTCGATAAACCAGCTAATAGTTGGTTTTGTTGTATAAACAGTTGGATTTGAAACTGGCCATGTTATTACTGGATATCCATTACTAACACCACCTGTAATTACAAAGGTTTCAATAGAAGAAGCTAATGTAGAAACACCATTGTTTGATTCAACATACCATTCATATTGCTTTCCAGCTATTAAGCTAGGTAATTGTAAATATAAATTGCTTGTTGTTCCCAAGCCTATAAATCCACCAACTCCAAACTCTCTGTAATAAACATCATAAGTTAAACCAGTGCCAGCACCTAAAACATACCAGTAAACTGTTGGCGAAGTTGTGTATTGCGTAACATTTCCGACTGGATAACTTAAAATTGGTTGCACTAAAGTACCACTTCCGTGTGTTAAGAAGCTTTCAACTGTTGACCACGGACCATACTCGCCTGTTGCTGGATAAAATGCTCTAACTTGCCAATAATAAACTACTCCAGGATTTAATGTTGGAAGAGTTAAATATAAATTAGTAGAACCGCTTGCAGGCATATTAACATCAGTTGGATATTTATCGCCTGTATCTAATTCATCAGTATCTGGCAAAGAACCGACTGCTGAGGAAATAGAATATTTTGTTTGGAATGTTACACCAGGAGCATAAACTGCTAAATACCAATAAAGTGTTGGTGTATTTGTTAAAAGAGTAGCACCATTAATTGGCCATGTTTGATAAGGAGTTACTGTGGCACCACCGCCTGTTGTAAAACTCCAAACACTTGAATAATTTATTACTTCATCTCCACTAGTTAGAACAATAACTCTCCAATAATATTTTTTGCCTTGTAATAGAACAAATTTCTTATTTGTTGAAAATGTTGTTGTTTCAAAATCTGGAGTTAACCATTCTGTTGCTGTTGGAGCAAGAGCTGATTCTTTAACTTGTATTTTAAATTTCATACTACCTTGCGAACCAACTATAAACCAATAGAATGTTACATCAGTCATATTAACAATTGCAGCATCCAAAGGCAAAGTCTTTGTAACCGGTACGCTTGGAATAGTTGTAAAATGAAATATTTCGGAAGCTGGCCCACCAGTTGGAGTAACTTGCCAGTAATATTTAGTATTATTATTTAATGGAAATGCTGCGCTCAAATGCTCTTCGGTAAATGAGTAGGTCAATCCAGCAATTCCAGATTCTGTTGCAATTACAGCTCCATCAAATGCTAATTGACTATTGCCAGCAGTAGAAATTTTTAGATCATAAGTTGCACCACCTGTATTTGGAGTAATCCAAGAAAAAGTTGGTTCAACAGAAACTCCAGTTAAACCATTAACTGGTGCAGTTAAAAAGTCATCATCAAGAATTGTAACTGTTTGATTATTCACAGTAAAAGAAATTCCAGGAGTAGCAGTTGAAATAGTTGCAATTACTGTTTCATCAGTTTCAATATCAGAATCTGCAATTGAAACAACATTAAAAGAACCAGAAGTTTGGGCATCCAAAATTGAAAATGAACTAACGTTTGTATAATCAGTTCCATTTGTTGCAGTTCCACCATAAGCAACATTTAAATTTAAGGAGGCATCTCCACTAAGATCAAGAACTCCACCTCCATCAATAGTGGCTGTTAAAGCTGTACTTCCACCAGTTTCTGGAATTGTTGTTGAACCAGATAAAGTAATTGATTCGTCATCTGTAATTGTTACGGTTTGATTATCAGTTCCAAAGATAACACCTGGAGTGGCAGTTGAAATAGTTGCAATTACTGTTTCATCCAATTCAATATTAAAATCAGAAGTTGCAGTAACATCAAAAGTACCTGAAGATGCTGCATTTAAAATATCAAAAGAAGCAATATTCGTATAATCCACTCCATTAGTTGCTGTTCCAGTATAAACAACATTTAATGTTAATGGTCCGCCACCGCTTAAGCTAAGTGTTCCGCCACCACTAACCGTTGCAGTTAATGTTGCAGCTCCACCTGTTTCAAGAATTGACCCGCCACCGCCTGATAGAGAAATGGTTTCGTCATCTGTAATATCAAATGAAGTTGGTGTTCCAATATTGACTGCACCAGCACCTAAATATGTAAAACCTGAAATTGTTGCTGTTACGCTTTCAGTTCCTTCCAAAAAAATATCATCGCTTGATGTAATTGTTAGTGGAATAAAAACACCTTCAGCAGTACCGTTAGGAATTGTAATATCCGTTTCTCCAACTACATCACCTGTTGCACCAGTCCATGTAATATTAACAATAATATCAGCATCTGCAGCTGAACTTGCTAGTTCAGTAAATGACGCTTCAACATCAATAGTTTCACCGTTTTCAGCAATTGGTGAAGCACCATTTAGCGAGAGATTCACTGTATAAGTTTGTGCATTAATACTTGATACTATCCACAGCGATAGAAATATCAACACCTTAAATAAAGAAAATTTCTGTTTCATAATACACCTATATAAATTTTAAAAATTGTCATTGGCTGATAGTTTATAATTTATAATTATAAACTGACTTAAAATAAACTAAATAGGATAATTTGTCAAGTTTAAAATGGATAATTTGTCTATTATTAATTAAAGATAATATTTTTTGTGTTTATTTTTAAAAGTCCTATATTTGTTATCTTATTTTGCTAAGATATGTATGCACCCATAGCTCAATTGGATAGAGCATTTGACTACGAATCAAAAGGTTTGAGGTTCGAATCCTCATGGGTGTACAAAATAGTTTTAATATATTAATGCGTCCGTAGCTCAGCTGGATAGAGCACCAGATTTCGGCTCTGGGTGTCGAGGGTTCGAATCCTTCCGGGCGTACTTCTTAAACTTTTCGATTAAGTAATTTTGGGTTGCTCATCACATGCTTTTTAGCGAAAAATCTTATAAATTTATGTTCGAAGCCTTAAAACTTGCCGAAATTGCTGCCAATGAAGACGAAGTTCCAATTGGTGCAGTTGTTGTTAAAGATGGTAAAATAATAGGTAAAGGCTACAATCAAGTAGAAAAATTAAAAGATGCAACTGCTCATGCGGAAATTATTGCACTTACGGCTGCATCAAACAATTTACAAAGCAAGGTTCTCGAGGATTGTGATTTATATGTTACAGTTGAGCCTTGTTTAATGTGTACTGGAGCTTCCTTCCTTTCAAAGATTAAAAATATTTATTTTTCAACTTATGAACCCAAAACTGGGGCATGTGGTTCAATTTATAATATTCCTGACGAAAACAAATTAAATCATAAAATATCTATCATTTCTGGAATTTATGAAAATGAGTCAAAATTACTATTACAAAATTATTTTAGTTCCAAAAGAAAACAATAATTTTTTAATACATTTTATTTTTATGGTTGTAATTAAATTTAAGTTAAATTATTTTGCGTTATCATTTAATAAATTATTGTTGCCATGCAAATTATTATTTTCGGTGCACCTGGAGTTGGTAAAGGAACTCAAGCTAAAATTCTATCACAAAAGTATAATATTAAACATATATCCACTGGTGATATTTTAAGAGAATCTGTTGCCAGAGGAACCGAATTAGGCCTTGCAGCAAAAGAAGTGATGAATAGGGGTGATTTAGTTTCTGATACACTCATGGGTGGATTAGTAAAAGAAACTTTATCAAATATGGATTATAAAAAAGGCTTCATATTGGATGGTTTTCCAAGAACAATTGAACAATGTAACATTATGGATTCCATTTTTTCTGATTTAGGAATCACTAACCCATTTTTTATTATTCTTGAAGCAGATTTCGAAAGTATAGTTAACAGATTAACTCAGAGAAGATTTTGTAATAAATGCGAAACAATTGTTAATCTAAATGATATTCCAGACGCAAATATATGTCCAAATTGTGGTGCAATTGGTTCCTTTATTGAGCGGAAAGATGATAACATTGAAGTAGTAAAAAAACGTCTTGATATTTTTGAAGAAACTACGCTTCCAGTGATTAATTATTATCAAAAGAAGTACAAAGTTGCAGTTTTGAATGGAACTGCTTCAGTTGAAAAAGTGACAGAAAATATATTGCAGAATATATCAAAATATTTTGATGAATAAATTACTATGGACTGCAAGTCCATAGTTTTGTTTACGAATAAAATTAGCTTTGAAAAAGCAAATAACAAACCACAAAAACAAAATTATAACCCACAAAACCAAATATCCACATTTCAATTTCTAATATCCGAACTCTTTAATGCATGATTTATTCAAAGATAATGAGTTTGGGGTTTAGCTATTTGTTTTTGTTATTTGTTTGAAATTTATCTTTTGTCTTTTGTTATTTATTATAATTGGCTTGAATCATTAACTTGTTCCGCTTTTCCATCAATTAATCTTACAATTCTACTTTTATATTTTTTCACTAATTCATAATTATGAGTTGCCACTAATACAGAAGTTCCCCGCACACTAATTTTATATAAAATATCCAAAATTTCCTTTGAAGTTTCGGGGTCTAAGTTTCCTGTTGGTTCATCTGCAATTATTAACTTAGGCTCATTTATTATAGCCCGAGCAATTGCAATTCTCTGTTTTTCACCACCAGATAACTGATTCATTTTATTTTTTTGTTTGTGCGACAACCCAACTTCAGAAAGCACTTGATAAACTTTATGTTTAATTTCTCTCCGTTTTGCTCCTGTTATTTCTAAAACAAATGCAAGATTTTCAAACACAGTTCTATCTTCCAACAGTTTAAAATCTTGGAAAATTATACCAATATTTCTTCTCAAATTAGGAAGCTTTCTTGGCTTAATTGTATCACTGCTATATACATCAAATTGAACATAACCGCTCTGTGGTATAATGTTCATATAAATCATTTGAAGCAAAGTAGTTTTGCCAGCCCCACTTTTTCCAATTAGGAATACAAATTCGCTTTCAGCAACTTCAAAGTTTAAATTATTAAATACGGGTTGGTTCTTAAAATTAAATTCTACGTTATTAAAACTAAGCATGTTTTCTCTTTAAAATAAATTGGATTCGTTCACTGTTTTTATTTGCGTCATCAAAAGTAAAAGTGTTAAAACAATTAATCACCTTTAAACCAGCAAATTCAATCAGCTCAAAATATAATTCAAAATTATATATTTTTTGTAAATGAACTTCTTCAAATATTTCACCATTATCAAGTTTAACTTTAAACTTATTTATGTGAATTTTCTTTTCAACATCGTATAAACTATTTTGAATATATAAAATATTCTGGAATTTCTCTCTTCTATTTAATCGTTTCAAATTTTTTAGACTATTGTTTTCCAGTGATGCGTCAAAAGTAAAAACTCCATCTTTGCTTAATATTTTATGAATTTCATTAAAATATTTTTGTAAATCATTTGCATCTAGTAAATAGTTAATGCTGTCAAATGTTGAGTATATAAAATCAAATTTCGCTTTAAATGGAAGAGAAATCATATCTGCACAAACACGATTTAAGCCCGCATCAATTCTTAATAGCATACTCTTGGAAATATCCAACAAGATAACATTTTTGAAAACTCTATTTAAATAAAATGCCAATTTTCCGCTACCAGATGCTATTTCCAAAAATGTTTCTGATTTTGGAGCATAAAATTCCCTTAATTCCGAAATATATTTAGCCCACTCAGCATAACCGACTGTTTTCATTAAGTGATCATAAATATTAGCGACTAATTTATAAGGGTCTCTTTGCATAACTAAAATTTTGAAAATGAACAATTACGATTTTTCACAATTTCCCTTGCCCAATTAAAAGATTCAATCATACTATTTGGATTTGCAACTAATTTTTGTGCAATGTCAAATGCAGTTCCATGATCGGGTGAAGTTCTAACAATCGGGAGTCCTGCAGTATAATTTACACCTTCATTAAAGCTCAAAAGTTTGAATGGAATAAGAACTTGGTCGTGATACATTCCTACTGTAATATCAAATTTATTATGTGATTTAGTTCCAAAAAAAGCATCTGGGACAAAGGGACCTTCCACACTAACTCCTTGTTCCCTAATCATTTTAATTGCTGGAATTATTATATCTATTTCCTCATTTCCAAGCTGTCCATTTTCACCAGCGTGTGGATTGAGCCCAAGCACAGCAATTCTTGGATTTTTAATTTTCAAATCGTTTTCCAATGTTATATGAGCTTGCAAAACTGTATTCATAATTTTTTGAATTGAAATATTTGAAGAAATTGAATTAATTGGTATATGAATAGTTGTCAATAATGCTTTAAATCCTTTTGATATAAACATCATTGCATAATTTTGAACATTAGTAAGATTTGCCAATAATTCAGTATGTCCAGTAAATTCAATTCCACCCTTCAACCAAGCTTCTTTCGAAATTGGGGATGTAATCATAGCGGAGCCTAATTGATTTTTAATCAATTCATGCGCTTTCATTATTGCATTATAACTACTTAATCCTGAGTTTTGAGTTATTTTACCAACTTTAAGTTCCGAATCGCCAATATCCAAAATAGAAACTTTACCATTGAGGATGTCAGAATTTAAAACTGAATCTGAAATATTATATGGAAATGTAATTGGAATTTCCTCTCTATAATATTCAAATACGTTTTTGGGTATAACTAAAGTAAGTTTATATTTTTCTTCAGAATAAAGTTTATTAATTGCTTTAATAGAAATTTCTGGACCTATTCCATTTATATCACCACAAGTAAAAATAAAATTATTCAATTACTTTATCCTTTCAAATTTTCCAGTACCAGTTTTATCGGAAAAATAAAAATTTTCATTTAATTCAAAATATTCCCAAACTTCAATTACATCGTAAACTTCATTAAAAGTCCTAATTATATTATCAGGTTTTCCATAATTTATATAAATTTTTCCCCTATCAGTTTCAATTGCGTCGTTTTTACCAAGTGAGTTAAACTCCTTTTTTACATAATCGATTCGAGAATAAAATTCTGTAAAAACCGAATTAAACGCCGTTGTAGTATCATCGTCATATTTTGCCCAAAAATTATAAAGGGCATCGTATTGTTTTTCATCTTTAAAGTTTAAAAGGCTATCGGTTTTGGTATTTAAACCAATTATTTTTAAGTACTCAATTGCTTCTTCAATATCAGATAATGAATTTGGTTTTTCAAACCATAATACTTGAAATTGGAATTCTAAATTTTTAGAACCGATTTTAACATTAAGCTTAACTTCACCTTCTTCTAATTTTTGATTAACAAAATTAACTTTAAAGAATTTGACCAACGGCAAATTAGAATTTTTATTAATCATCAGTTTACCGTTGCATGATTCTATCTTTTCATTGAGAAAGATATGGTCATTAATTTTTATTTTAATAATACTCTTATTCTGTTGAGTAAACTCTATAAAAATTGACTTTTCATTTTCTGAAAAAGATGGAATTAGCATATGATACTGTTCATCCGAAAATGGAATTGAGTTTTGGAAATTAACCAATTGGAATTTTGAGCTATCACAAAATTGACTTACATCCTTAACAAAAATTGGTGCGTAAATCTGAGTTGAATCAACAAGCAATTCAATAGGTTTAATTTTTGCTTCAATATCAGTATTGTTAAGTATTATTGAAGGTTTTATTATATACTTCCCTTTTGCAATAGTTAATAAAGTAATACCTTCGCTGTAAATATTTTCACTCATTGTTTCAGAGTAATTATCCACAAATATATTATTTGAACTATAAATTCGTTTAACAAATTTTTCCTTTTCATAAACTTCAAAAGAGATAGTATAACCAGAAGAATAATGATTATTTTCTTTTACAAACAAAACATTGCTATATGGAATTTTATATGATAAGACGCAATTAAAAATATTTTCTGCAGGGAAAATATGAGTCTCAATAAAGACCGGAAGTTTTGGATGTTTCTTATTCATTTCATGTTTATTCTGTCCATGTATATTGGTAAACAGAAACAATGCAAGAAAAAGAGCAATAATACTTTTATGTAAATAATTTTTATTCAAATCAATAATTGGTTTTTAATTTTATTGGTTAATATAATAAAAAAAGGCTTACCAAATTGATAAGCCTTAAGTAAAAGCTTTTTTGAATATTAGCTATTCATACTTTCTATAAATTCTTTATTACTTCTAGTTCCACGTAATTTATCTATTAAAAATTCCATTGCATCTATTGAGTCATAATCACTTAATAACTTTCTTAGTATCCAAACTTTATTAAGTTCTTCTTCATTCATAATCAATTCTTCTTTTCTTGTGCCTGATTTATTAACATTTATTGCTGGGAAAACCCTTCTATCAGATAAAGCACGGTCAAGAACTAATTCCATATTTCCGGTACCTTTAAATTCTTCAAAAATTACGTCATCCATTCTACTTCCAGTTTCAATTAAAGCTGTTGCAATAATTGTTAAGCTTCCACCTTCTTCAATGTTACGTGCTGCACCAAAAAATCTTTTTGGTTTTTGAAGTGCATTTGAATCAACACCACCAGAAAGAATTCTACCGCTATGTGGGGCAACAGTATTGTGAGCACGAGCTAAACGAGTTATACTATCAAGAAGAATTACAACATCTTCACCCGCTTCAACTGACCTTTTTGCTTTTTCAATTGTCATATTTGCAACTTGCACATGACGTTCTGCATGTTCATCAAATGTTGAGCTAATAACTTCTGCATTAACCGAACGCTGCATATCGGTAACTTCTTCAGGACGCTCATCAATGAGCAACATAATTAACTGAACTTCTGGATGATTTCTAGCAATTGAATTGGCAATTTTTTGAAGTAAAACAGTTTTGCCTGATTTTGGTGGTGAAACTATTAAACCTCTTTGACCTTTACCAATTGGTGATAACATATTCATTATACGCATTCCATATTCACCAGGGGCTGATTCAAGATTTAGTTTTTTGGTTGGGTAAAGAGGTGTTAGGTTGTCGAATAAGGTTCTGTTTCTCATCTCTTCAGGATCTTTTCCGTTCATGGCTTCAACACGAAGTAAAGCAAAAAATCTCTCTTGGTCTTTTGGAGGTCGAACTTGCCCACTTACAAAATCACCAGTGCGCATGTGAAATCTTTTTATTTGAGAAGGTGAAACATAAATATCATCAGGAGAAGGTAAATAATTATAGGATGATGAACGTAGAAAACCATAACCATCAGCAAGTACTTCAAGCGTACCTTTTGAAAATGTTAAACCATCTTTTTTGGTTTGCGCTTCTAAAATTTGGAAGATAAGTTCTTGCTTTCTAAGATCATTATAATTAGTTAGCTTAAATGTTTTTGCAATTTCGTGAAGATCAACAATCTTCAATTTTTTTAATTCGGAAATATCCATTTTTGTTTTAACCTTTAACTGTTTTGTAAATGTAATTTAAATATTATTATGGAAGTATTTCCATAATTTATGACTAATTCTTGATTATGACGAAAGGAACAAGAGGAATAGTGCCAAATTACATCATTCCTGTCCTAATGTCAAGCATTTAATAACAAACTTTTTTTGATTTCACCTAAAATATACATGGACCCTAATACTACCAAAACTTCACCATTATTTGACTTAATAAATTTAGAAATAAAAAGGGCAGGATTCTTTAACTGTTTAACTTTCAATCCAAGTTTTTCTCCAATATTAATTAATTCACGCATTTTCAGCGATCTTTCGTATTCTATTTCAGTTACATAAATAACATCAAAGTGAATTGAAAGTTTTTTAAGAATATCTTCAACATTTTTATCTTTCATAGAACCAAATATTAAATTTGATTTGAAGTAATTATTTTTATCATTTTTGAATTCTTCAAGAAATAATTCAATGCCTTCAGAGTTATGTGCCGAATCAAAAATCACTTTTGGGCTATTGTTATATATTTCATATCTGCCCTGAAGTCCAGAGTTTTTAAGCACATTTTTTAAACCATTTAGAATAAATAAGTGATCAATTTTTGGAAATAAATTTACAATTGTCAAAACTGCGAGGGAAGCATTTTTAATTTGGTATTCACCTAATAGTGGCAAATTTGAAATTTTTATTTCACTATTTCTATTATGAAGTATTCCTAAATTTTTGCTTAATGTTACTAATTTATCAATCTCAAAATATTCTGAATCTGATTCAACTGCTTTGTTGATAATTACATTTTTAGCTTCAGATGGAATTGATCCAATAAATACTTTTTGATTTCGTTTAATTATTCCCGCTTTTTCATTGGCTATACTAATTAAATTATTTCCCAAAATATTTGTATGCTCTAAACTTATCGATGTAATTACAGCCGCTATAGATTTCAAGACATTAGTTGCATCAAGTCTTCCTCCGAGTCCAGTTTCAATAATTGCATAATCAACACCATTTTCGGCAAAATACTGAAATGCAATTGCTGTTGTTAACTCAAAAAAAGTAGGTGATTCAGCATCGATAAAATCATTATTTTTCTTAACAAATTCTACAACATAAGAATCCGAGATTTCAGTGCCGTTAATTCTAATTCTTTCATTATAATTAACAAAATGAGGTGAAGTGTAAAGTCCTACTGTGTATCCAGCTTCTGTTAAAATGCTTGCAATAAATGACGCTGTGCTTCCCTTTCCATTTGAACCGGCAATGTGAATTGTTTTCAATTTATCTTCTGGATTGCCAATGTGTTTGAGTAATTTTCTGGTATTATCCAAACCCAATTTTATTCCAAATTGATGTAGAGAAAATAGTTTATCGAGAGCTTGTTCGTAATTCATTTTGTGATTATATAAGATTTGTTTTTTGTTAATCAGAATTTTCTATCAGAAAACGTATATATTATTAATTCTAATATTGTTATACTAAATTAAATAAGAAGCGGTTAATTTGCTAATTTTTTCTAATTTGGTTTCAATACAATATTTTTTTAAGTCTTCAATTATTTCAACGCAAGCGTTTGGGTTTATAAAATTAACAGTTCCCAACTGAACTGCTGATGCGCCACAAATCATAAACTCAACTGCATCTTGCCAATTCATAATTCCTCCAATACCAATTATTGGAATGTCAACATTTCTGCTAATTTCTAAAACTTTTGCAAGTGCAACTGGTTTAATGGCTGCTCCAGAAAGTCCTCCAGTAATATTTTTTATTTTAGGCTTTTTTGTATAAATATTAAATGCAGTTCCAACGAGAGTATTAATAGCCGAAACCGCATCAGCACCTTCATCCTTAGCAGCTTGAGCAAATTCCTTTATTGATGCTGTATTTGGAGAAAGCTTAATGATAATGGGTTTATCAGTAGCCGCTCTAACCTTTTCTGTTATAGTTCTCACATATTTTACATCATTACCAAAAATGAGTCCCCCATCTTTTACATTTGGACACGAAACATTAATTTCAAAGGCTTTAACTGTATCTTCGTAATTAAGTGCTTTTGTACACTCTACGTATTCTTCAATACTGCTTGCAGCAATATTACAAATTAATGTTGAGCCAATATCTTTTAGAAAAGGAATTTTTGTTTTGATAAATTCTTCTAGTCCAACATTAGCAAGCCCAATTGCGTTTAACATTCCAGAAGAGGTTTCTGCTATTCGTGGAGGAGGATTACCTTTTCGAGGATTTAATGAAATAGACTTTGTTACAATTCCACCAATTTTTGATAAGTCAGCATATTCAGAAATTTCGCTACCGTAGCCCACTGTTCCCGAAGCTAATAAAATTGGATTTTGCAGAGTTAAACTTCCAATTTTTACAGATAAGTCAATACTATTCATAATTTTACATCCTCTGCTTTAAAAACTGGGCCATCTTTGCAAACTAAAAGAAATCTTTCCGAATTTATTCCTTCAATATTACATCCTTGACATATTCCAAAACCGCAAGCCATTACACTTTCAGTTGATATTTCACAATCAAACTTATTTTCGATAGTAAATTTGCTTAATGCACGCAACATTGCATTTGGCCCGCATGCAAATATTTTTATATTTAATTTGTCATATTTATGGATTTCAGATTCAAGAAGCTGAATAACGTTTCCGTTAAATCCCTCTGAGCCATCATCTGTTGAAACAATTACATTTTTCAACTTATATTTAATTAAATCCTTTTTTGATCTTCCGCCAATAAATGAAATTACATTTATATCTTTTGATAGATTTTTGATTAGCAATGGAAATGGAGCTGCACCAATGCCGCCAGCAACTATTATTGCATTTTCAAAATTCCCAGAATAATTAAAACCAACTCCAAGTGGCCCAATAATATTAAGTAAATCCCCCTTTTTCTTTTGAGAGAGTAATCTTGTGCCTTCACCAACAAGATTAAATTGAAAAGAAATAATATCCTCATCAACATCACAAACAGAAAATGGTCTTCTTAAAAAAGGAGTAAGTGAATCGTTTACTTTTATATTGCAGAACTGTCCAGGTTTTACATCGGCAGCAATTTGAGATGATTTTACTTTTAGAATAAAAATTCCTGTTTGAATTTCATTTACTTCTACAACTTTACAGTTTTTTTCTATCATTTTGTTTATTCAATTTTCACTTATAACAATTCGTCTTTTTTATTCATCTTTAAATAATCAACAATTAATTTAACATCCTGGGCATAATCTCTATGACAAACTAAAGTTGCATCATCTGTGTTAATAACTAACAAATTATTAACCCCAATAACAGCAGTAAATTTATTTTCTGAATTAACATAAGTTCCGTTAGTATTTCCAAAATAGACATCACCTTTGCCAACATTACCCTTATTATCTTTTTCGAGTAAATGATAAACAGCATCCCAACTGCCAACATCACTCCAATCGAACTTGCCTTTAATTAATCGTACATTATGGGATTTTTCCATAATTCCATAATCAATTGAAATACTTTTGAGTTGACCATAAACTTTAGCTAAAACATCGTCATAATCACTTGTCCCAATAACTTGGCTAATTGTTTGAATGCCTTCATAGAGATCTGGCATATACTCAGCAATTTCACACAATATTACATCCACTCTCCAAATAAACATACCAGAATTCCAGAAAAAATCTCCCGCTTCCAAAAATCTTTTTGCAGTATCATAATTAGGTTTTTCCGCAAATCTTATAACTTTGTGAAAGGTTTGCGCTTCAATTTCATCAATTTGTATATATCCATAACCAGTATCAGGGCGGGTTGGATTAATTCCGATAGTTACTAAGGATTTTTCAATATAGGCAAAATCAGAAGCTTCCTTAATCACTCGTTGAAACTCTTTTGTATCATTGATAAGATGATCTGCAGGAAGCACAATAGTAACAGCATCTTTAATCTTTTTATCAATAATTATGGATGCAAGCCCAATTGCAGCAGCAGTATTTTTTCCGAAAGGTTCTTCAATAATATTTTCAATTGGCAATTGAGGTAACTGTTTAGCAATTAAAACCTTTTGTATTTTATTTGTAATAATAAAAATATTTTCGTCCCTAACTAATCCTTTCATTCTTTCAACAGTATTTTGAATCATTGAACTTGCGCTAAAAAGATTTAACAATTGCTTTGGTTCTTTCGCTCTGCTTTTTGGCCAAAATCTTGAACCAACTCCCCCTGCCATTATTACTGCAACTAATTCCATTTCTCTCCCTAATTAATATTTAAAAATTTACCTAAATTTTCTGATTTATTAAGATAGTTAGTAATGTTAACATCTTTACCTCTCACAACTGCAACAATTACAATTAGACAAGCTCTTAAAGATTCAATTAAGTTTTTATCAATTGCAATTTTTTTATCTTTAATGCTTAAAAGCGCAGTATAAAATATGGTATGCATTTCTGCAAGTACAACAAATCCAATGTGTTCCGAAAACTCCGCATTTTTTTGCATAATTTTAATATATGGTAAAAGTTCCTCATCAGTAAAGTTACTTTCAGTAATATTTTTTAACAGGTTTTCTAATTTACTAATTGGTTTTAAAATAACCTCTTCAAAATCATCAAAATCAAATTTGTTAACTCCTTTTATTTCACCAAGAATTAAATCTTCTTTTAATTCATCTCTTTCTACTGTTTCCTTTGATTCAAATTCATCAGTTTTTTCCATTATACCAATGGAAATATTTGAAGGTAATTCTGTTTTAATCGTCCCATTTCCCAAATTTACAGATATTTCTTCACGCACATTCATTGAATTAAAAATTTGGCGTAATTTTTCTGGAGTTGCAACATCAAGAAGATTACTTAATTCCATTACCAACATGTGTGAATGTTCCTTAAAAATATCACTAATTTTAAGAAAATCGATTGAACTTGATTGTGTAAACTGAAATGCTTCCCATAGTTTTATTGCAAACTTTGACAGTTCAGTTTTAGCTTTCATTTTACGAATATTTTCTTCCAAATTTTCACATAGCAAAATATGTTCACGCAAAATTGCAACAGCTTCAATTCTATCTGAACTTAATCTAAGATTATTTGATGCTACTGAAATTGCTTGAATTATATATTGTTTGCTAAATTCCATTAAATATATTTTCTCGGTACTCTTTTACTAATTCCGCATGTTATTTCGTATGGAATTGTTTTTAAAATATTGCACCACTCAGTTGCAGTTATAATTTCGTTTTTTGACTTACCAAGTATAATTACTTTTTCACCAACTTTCACAGTGCTTTTCCCAATATCAAACATAATTCTATCCATCGTAACAGTTCCAACTTGTGGATATTTTTTATTGCCGATAATGCAAAACATTTTGTTTGTCAATCCACGTCTAATTCCATCGGCATATCCAATTGGCGCAGAAATTATGTTAGTCTCATTTTTAGTTTTATATCTTCTTCCATAACTAATTGGGGTTCCTTTTGGAAAAGTTTTAACTGTTGCTACTTCAGAGATTAATGACATAACTGGTTTTAACTTTATTGATTCACTTGTTTCGTTAGAAGGATAATATCCATATAAAGAAATTCCAGCTCTAACCATATCAAAATACGATTCTGGGATATCAATTATTGCCCCACTATTAGCAAAATGAATAATTCCAATTTCTATTTTTTTTTCTTTAAGTGAATTTACTACATTATTAAAACGTACCAATTGGATGTTTGCAAATTTTTTATCCTTTTCATCAGAAGTTGCAAAATGTGTATAAAGTCCACTAATTTGTACCATTCTGTTTTTGCTTAACTCAGCAATTAAATTGGCAGCATTTTGAAATGGTATTCCAACACGTCCCATTCCAGTATCAATATTTATATGAACTTTAAATTTTTTCTTAAATTCATATTTAAGCAATTTATTAATTTCGTATTGGCTTGTTAGTGTTGGAGTTATTTTATTATTAATATAATCTTCAATTTCATCAAATTTTAATGGAGCAAAAACTAAAATGGGACATTTGGTTGTTTTTGATTTACGTAATTCCAAAGCTTCTTCTAACAATGCTACACCATAATATGAAGGCTTTTTATCATCTAATTTTTCTAATGCTGCCACCACATTAATCATTCCATGTCCATAAGCATCAGCTTTCACAACAGCCAATATAGGTTTTTTAGAAACTTTCTTTCTAATATTTAAGTAGTTATATTTTAGATTTGATAGGCTTATTTCAGCCCGAGTTAATCGCATTTTTACCTTACATTCCAATTATTCTATCGCTCTCAAAAATAACATTTTTTTACACATAAATGAAAGAATAGGTTTAAGTTAAATTTAATTTAGTTATTTGACTTGAAGCCTCATTTTTTTTATCTTCCATCAACTCTAAAAAATTATAATAGGAAATAAAATGTTAATGACAACAACAAATAACATTGAAGGGAAACGAATAATAAAATATCATGGACTGGTCTCTGGCGAAGCTATTTTAGGAGCAAATATATTTAAGGATTTCTTTGCAGGAATCAGAGATATTGTTGGTGGAAGATCATCTGCTTATGAAAAAGAGTTAAGAGCCGCTAAAGACATTGCACTTTCAGAAATGAAAAATGAAGCCATAAATATTGGTGGAAATGCTGTTATTGCAATTGATTTGGATTACGAAACTCTTGGACAAGGAAGTATGTTAATGGTTACTGCTTCAGGAACTGCTGTTACACTTGAAGATTAGACAATCATTTTATCCCGAAATATTCATTAGAAAAGTATTAATGCATATTGGACCAACTCGCTCTAAGCGCTTATGCTTTTGTTCACTTAACCTTTTGGGTACAAACGTTAAGAGCGCGAGTAAGTCGGGACAAGTTTGCTTCTTTATTGATTATTCTTTTACTAAAATTATTTATTTTAATTCTATTGCATTATCCAGGTTTATCAACCCGACAAACAGTTAAATTTTAATCAAAAAGCCCAACTTTTATTAATGTTTTTATAAAAGTTGGGCTTTTTTGTAATTATTTTAATCGCATCCCGCAAAGATACGGGAGTGTGCTTAAATAAATCCCCAATAAATTGGGTTTTATTTAATGAGTAGCATTTTCATCGATTTTGTGAAGCTTCCACTGTTTAATCTGTAAAAATATACGCCAGAAGTTAAATTACTTGCATCAAATGTAACTGAATAATTTCCTGAACCTTGTCTTTGATTTACTAAAGTTGCTACTTCGCTTCCAAGTATATCATAAATTTTGAGAGTAACAAACCCACCCCCAACCCTAGTTTGAAACGACGGAATTGAGTATTTAATTACTGTACTTGGGTTAAATGGGTTTGGATAGTTTTGTGATAACAAATATTCAGTTGGAATATTAGCCACTTCATTTTCAACTGGAGTTGCAAAATCATATTGTGCATCATCAACGTAAATTTTACCAGAAATATTGGTAGAAGAAACTTGCTTTATTCCAATTCCTTCAAACCACAAATTACCCAAAGCTACATCGCTTAGTTTTACATCTTTCATTTTCCAGCCTGTAAAATTAAGAGTATCAACTTCTTTGGAATAAAAATTGTTTTCAGAATCTTTAAACCAATATTCCAGTATATTGCCACTTAATTCCCCATAAATCCAAAGACCAAAAATTGATTCACCATTACTTCCAACAGCAACTGAGTTAACTCTACTAATCTTGTAATATCCATCATTACTAATAAAACTATAAACTATTTCACCTGAAAAATTTCCATTATATTTTTTAGAACTGTTTATTTCAAAATTAGTAGTCTCGTCTATTCCAATTGAGCCAGAGTTTTGTGGAGTTTTCCAATTACCTGCTGTCTCAAAATCATCAATTATTTCACCATTAGTATATAATACATTTTCAACTGTAAAAACGACTTCGAGATTTTCCTGGAATTTGACACCTTCAATATCTCCAATGCCTTCGCCTATAATAACTTTATAACTTTCCCCAGCAATCAAATCGGAAACTGGAGTAAATGAAATTATTCCTTTTGAATACGCGGTAAAATCAACTGATGGTGTAACTGCTTTACCTTGTGAATCTGTAAAACTAATATTTCCTCCTAAAGTTCCAGCATTAATTGCTTGATCAAATTGGAATCTTATTTCAACGCTTCTACTAATATCATCTGAGCCGTTAATGGGATAATAGCTAATTAGATTAAGTTTCGATCTGGTTGTAAATTGAAAATTATAACCAAAAAGTAAATTTTTATCAAAAATTGTTTTTGCTAAATTTGAAATAGTTACTTCATATAGTTGTCCAGCAACTAAATTTGATGTTGGATTAAAAATTAATCTTTTGTTGTTATCTTCCCAAGAAAATGTACCAGCTACTATTGGAGAAATTGAAAATGCTGATTCTGTCGAGGCTTTATCCATTTGTATATCAAACAAAATTTCAATATTTGCACTATTGCTAAAGTTAACTGTATTATTTTGAGGATAACTTTCAAGAACATTTGGGTTATTTTCATTTACAATTAATGTTAAATTCTTGTTCACAAATGTTGAATTATTTGCAACAATAGTAACGTTGGAAGAATCCAAGGAATAATCTTCTGCTTCAACATAAAGTTTATATTCACCTGGAGTTAAATTATCAAAAAAGTAATATCCGTTATTTTGGTCATCGCCGTTATAAATATAATTACCTGGTTGAAGTGTAGCTTTAACTGAATTTAGTGGTTTTTTAGTATCGCCTAATTCAGAAATTGGTTGATATGTACTTGAAACATTTACATTTGGGTCGCGAAGAACACCAGCAAGATTGCCATTAGGCAATGTTCCAGCATTAAAATGCTCAAGTATTGAACGCGTAATTGCCCAAGCCTCGTGTCTTAAATAAGAACTATTTTTAAGCCTAAATGCTTCAGGAATATAATCATGAAACGAACCTTCGGAAAGAATTCCTGGCATTGTCAATCCACGAAGTACACCAAGCCCCGAAGTTCCCCAATCTGGATAAAAACTCCAATCACCACTAATGTTAGTATAACTTAAATTAGTAACATGGTTCACTTTTTCTAAATTTTCATAAACTTTTGCTGCATAAGATTTTGCATCTGGGAAAACTGGAGCATCATTATAACCTCTGAACAAAACAAGAGAACTATTTCGTCGAGTCGATGTACCAGTAGCATTAGAATGGATTGAATGGAACAGATCAACATTATTCGAATTTGCAATTCCAGAGCGGACAGATAGAGCTAAGTCATCATTATCAGTATTACCTGCGCGGGTTACTATAACAGTTGCACCAAGAGAAGTTAAAATTTCTTCTGCGTGCAAAGCTTTTGAATAATTTCCTTCCGATTCCCAAAAATCTGGAACAATTATATGTCTATCATTTGCTGCGTCGTGCCCGCCGTGACCAGGGTCTATGCATATTTTAACTCCACTTAAAGACTGAGCAAAAAAGGTTGTACTTATAAATAATAATATTGTAATAATTTTAACTAACTTCATAATTTAATTCCTAATTAAATTTTAATTCAATTTTGTAAATAATACCTTTGGTAGAATTAAAATAAATTCTATTTTTTGATTTTGACCAAACAGGATACATTTCGTGAATATCTTTTGTGTCAGTAATTCTTATTTCTTTTTTACCATCAAAAGAAGCGATAAATAAATCGGAATCTGTCACTAGTTCACCATTGTCATAATCTTTCATAAAAACAATCCACTTGCTATTACTAGACCATTGTGGGTAGTGGGCATAACCAAGATTTGCAATAATTTCACCATTTAAATTTGTAACAAAGCTACCTTCTTCTGCAAAAGTATAAACCAAATTATTACCATCTGGTGAAACAGAAGCCCAAAGATAATTTCCATCCCCATTTGGATTTAAAACACTTCTTACACCATTTTTATATAAAACTAAATCAGAATTTTCAATCATCACAATTGGATTGACGTTTGTAGCAATTTTAGACAATTTGTTATTAGCCTTAATTTCAAACAAACTTTGGTCTTTTGAAAAACTAATTTCAGTTTCATTAGCCACTTTGATTTGTGCAATATTTCTAAGTCCACTTTCTATTATTTTTTCTGCTTTTTTAGAAATATCATATTTATGAATTGATATATATCTTAAGTTGTTCTCAAAATTATCTTTTCGAAAAACAATTTGATTATCGTTTGTAAAATTTGGCTCAAAACCTGACGAATAGTAATCGTTAATTTTTTCTATTTTGCCATCAGAATTATTTTGCAACCATAATCCTTTATAGATTTCATTGGAAAAAGCAATTTTAGAATCGTCAATATTACCAACGGGATAATAAAACTTGCCTTGTTCTATTTTTGTTAATTGGTCAATTGAAACAACAGAGACTTCTTGTGCAAAAGTTACTCCAACAAAAAACATTATTAAAAAAGATATTTTCATTAGCATCCTCAAATATTATTCCTTAAATTTTATTTTTAAAATATAGGTTATTAGATTCATAATTAAAACTGATTTATTTATACATCAAGGAATTATCATGAAAACTAGATTATCCATTTTGTTTTTTTTCCTATTTATTTCTCTAACGGCTCAAAGTTTCAAATTAGTTGACGATATAATTAATACTGCTATTCAAGACTCCATTTTCCCAGGTGCTACTATTCTTATTGGAAATGAAAATTCAATGATTTATGGAAAAGCTTATGGAAATTTCACTTACGACAAGAATTCACCAAAAGTGGAAAATAATTCTATTTACGATTTAGCTTCTGTTACTAAAGCTTTTGGAACAAATTTTTGTGTAATGAAATTAGTGGATGAAAAGAAACTTGATATTAATAAACCCGTTGCATTTTATCTTCCAGAATTTAGTACTAACGGAAAGGAAAATGTAAGAGTTGTGGATTTACTAATTCATGAAAGTGGTTTACAAGCATATTATTCCCCATCACTAAATGAAGAAAAAACTCATATACTTGATACAATAAAAACTCTTAATCTTAGTTATGAAACTGGGGAAAGAACTCTTTATAGTTGCTTAAATTTTGTTTCAACAATGATGGTTGTAGAATCAATAATAAAAGAGCCAATGTATAAATTTTATGCCGATAATTTTACTATTCCTCTACAAATGAATAGAACAATGTTTAATCCAAATGATGAATTTAAAAAATGCTGTGCACCAACTACTCCGGAATTACAAGGAGTTGTGCACGACCCGTTAGCACGTGGATTAAAAGGCTTAAGTGGAAATGCTGGCCTTTTTTCAACTACAGAAGATTTATCTAAGCTGTGCCAACTTTTATTAAATAAAGGTGTTTATGATAATAAAAGGTATTTAAGTGATGAAGTTATTTCTAATTTTACTTCGCGATACTCACCACAAAGTACAAGAGCAATTGGTTTTGATACCCGCTCCGAAGATGGAAGTGCATCTTCTGGTCAATATTTTTCTGATGGAACTTTTGGTCACTTAGGTTATACTGGAACTTCAATTTGGATTGACCCAGTGCGTAAAATTTATGTAATATTTTTGACCAACAGAGTTTATCCAGATGATAAAGTATCAATTAGGAACGTACGCCCTAAAGTATATGATGCAGCAATTTTATCGCTGGAAAACAAATAATTAGTCTTAATTGTAGTGATGAGACATTTCTCATCACTACAATTTACCTATCTAAGTAAAAGCATCTTTTTAGATTTGGAGAATTTACCAGAAGTAATTCTATAAATATAAGTCCCAGAACTTAATCCTTTTGCATCAAATTTAATCTCATAATTACCAGCACTTTGCTCCTTGTTTACAAGAGTTGCAACTTCACGTCCAAGCAAATCATAAACAACTAGTCTAGTATTCCTTATGGGAAAGTCATTCCTCTCACCTAAAACTGCAGGTATTGAATATTTAATTATAGTACTTGGGTTAAAAGGATTAGGATAATTTTGCTCCAAAATATATTCCTCTGCGATGGTATTTGAACCATCAACTGATGGAATGATAGCAAAATTATTTAATATTTCTTCGAATAATTGCGTACGGTTTAAATCGTTATAAACCGCCTCAATTGGAAAAGCTAAATAAACAATTCCCCCAGATTTATCTATAGCTTCTCTGTACTTAATTCCAGCATATCCTATTGAAGTAGAAAAATTTTTATAGGAATAAATATTTTCCGCACCATTTGTAGCTTTAATTACGTCTGGCCAATCTACGTCAATAGTACCATGACTTCCGTCATCAAAGTTATATTCAATTCCACCCATATTCATTGCAGTATAATAAGTAGCACTTTGATTATTTGGTGCATCAGAAATATAATTTGCTTTTAGATAGTTTTCAAAAAAAGCTTTATCAGCAACTGAACCATTTGCCACTAAATCCCAGCCAATTTCAGATCCAGATACAACAAATGCACCACCACTATCAATAAATTCAATCACTTTATTTTGCTCTAATGAATTAAAAGTATCGTCAGAAGAACCTTCATCCATTAAAATCCAAATAACATATTGGTAATCATTTAAGTTTACAAATCCTTTATAAACAGCTTCATTGCTCGCCGATGAAAATGTTGAACCAATATTTTTCATTGGTAATTCGTACATACGAATATAATCGTAAGTGTTAGTGGTACTGCTCGTTCTATCAAATCCATTTACTATTAAAAATCTAGAATTGGGTTTACCAATAATTCCAGCAAGAACTTCAGTTTGGGTTGAAGTTCCCGAGCTATTAGAAGCATCAACTTTGAAATAATAAATAGAATCTTGCATTAAATTTGTAATTGAAACTGTGTTAGAAATTGATTCAGTAATTTTTTCAAATGTCTTTCCATCATAGCTCATATAAACACCATATTTTTCAGCGTAATCAACATTTTCAAAACTTAAAACCAATGTGTTTTCGTTATATTCAATTACTCTAAATGAATTAGGTTTGTTTGGAATTGGAATATTTGCTGATCCAAACTTATAATTTATTAAATTCCATAAGTCTTGCTTATCACCATCATAACCTAAAGCCCAAATTCCAACACCACCAAGATTATTTTCTATCGCAAGGTTATATTTTTTTTCAATTGATTGAACATCATCAAACCAAATTTGATTCCACTGAGTTCCCTCCTGCCAACGAAACCAAGGAGTTTGTGATACTTCATCCCAAAGCAATCCATATATTTCTGATTTATCAATATCGTTATAAAAGAAAGTGGAACCCAAATAGCCGCCATTTGAAGTATCAACTTTTGCATAAGCTTCACCTGTTTCAGTCCTCCAATGGTGACCGTAGTAGGGAACGCCAAGAATTAATTTTTCGGGATATTTTGATAATGGAACTCCATAATCACCAGTTACAACCGATGTGATATCATTGGTAAATCCGGTAAGAGGAGCGCATGGCCCGGCGGTTGTGCTCCAACTACCCCAAAATGAATAGCCCATTATAAAAACATAATCACAACTTTGAACTAAGCCATCTAAATTCCAACGATTGCTCCAATTAACAGCTGGTCCAGCAAAAGATACCTCTTTACCAGGAAGATTTGTGTGAATATAATTAGTTAATTCTACCATAAAATTGTTGATTAAGCTACCTTTATCGGCATTATAAAGACCTTCAAAATCAATATTTACACCATCTAACTGATAAGTTTGAATAATATTTTTTGTATCCGAAAAAAACTTTTGTTTGGCGGTTGAATTAGAAATAATACTCCTTATATCCTCAGAATCAAAATTGACTGCTGTCATAATTACTTTTGTACCAGCAGAATGTGCTGCATTAATTACATCAGTCCAAGGCCAATTTGATGGATAACCAACGCTACCATTACTTGAAACCATAAAATCGAAAGTTGCAATATGAGTCAAAAGATCGTATCTCTGATTTGCATGTGAGCCTTTGTTGTATTCCCAATCGGGCAAATACCCAAAAACAATTTTGGATAAATCTTTTTGTGGATTTATTTGCAAAGGAATTATTTCGCTTATGTTATTATTAAATTTATTCAATTTTGATTCTGATTGCTTATATTTTTCATAGTGAAGTTTATGAATAGAATGTTCTTCCGAAATTTGAGCAAAAAGGAAGTTTATATTTATAAATAGTATCCCCAAAAGTATTATATATTTTTTTTCCATTTTAATCCTGCAAAACTAAATTGAGTATGGTTTAATAATTTAATATTTTAGATATGGAAAATAATCAATAATAGTGAAAATAGTGAGGTAAATAATGATATCAAAGAAAATGGAACAAGCCCTAAACCAACAATTAAATAGAGAATTATTTTCTTCATATTTGTATTTATCAATGGCTACCTATTTTGAGAGTAAAAACCTAATTGGCATGTCCAAATGGATGCGATTACAGGCTGAGGAAGAACATATACACTCAATGAAACTTCTTGACTTTATTCAAAAAATTGGTGGAAGAGTAATTTTAGAGCAAATAGATAAACCACAAATAGATTGGGATTCACCTTTAAAAGTATTCCAAGAAACTCTTGAACATGAAGAATTTATTACAAAACATATTAATGAACTTACTGATTTGGCAATTGAGGAAAGAGACCATTCAACAAGAACATTTTTGCAATGGTATGTTGATGAACAAGTTGAAGAAGAGGCTGTTGCCAACGAAATTGTTCAAAAATTCAATTTAATTGGTGATAGCAAAAGTGGACTTTATATGCTTGATCAAGAATTAGGTGCAAGAATTCCATCACCAAATACACAAACAAAACAAAATAATTAATATTTTTTTTACTAGTATGAAAAATTTTTATTATATTTGGAATTCGTATTAGATTAGAATGAATTTTGGAGAGTAATATGTCAAGAAGGTGTGAAGTTACAGGAGTTGGACCAATATCTGGGAGCAGCATTTCACATGCTCACAACAAGACAAAAAGAAGATTTTTGCCAAATTTACAAAAAAAGAGAATTTGGGTTCAAGAATTAAATAAATTTGTTAGTGTAAAATTAACTACTAGTGCATTAAGAACAATCTCTAAAAATGGTACTGCTCAATTAGCAAAACTTTGTAGAGAAGGTAAAATTAAAGCAGCATAATTTGATACAAATTTTGTCTTAAAAACAAAAACCCCTTTCAGAAATGAAAGGGGTTTTTTGTTTTAAATATTTTAATAGCTTTAACCTGGATAATGCAATAGGATTAAAATAAACAATTTTAGAAAAAGAACAATCAATATAGAAGCGAACTTGCCCCGACTTACTCGGTCTTAGCGTTTGTACCCAAAAGGTTAAGTGAACAATAGTACAAACGCTTAGAGCGAGTTAGTCGAATATGCATTAATGCTTTTCTAATGCATATTTGGGGTTTAAAATAATTTATTTCACAAAATTATTTTTCATCAAATAGATATATGAACCAAAAACAGCCGTAGTAATTACCTGAATTAATATAGGTGTAGAAATTAAATTACCTTCCAATAGCACAAAACTAAGAAGAGTAAATTTGATTAAATAGTAAGCTATTTTTGAAATAGCAATACTCAAAACCATTGCTCCAAACTTATTATTGATTTTTTCTGAAAGAAAGAAAAACAACCAAACATTTATGAATAACTCGCCAGAAATTAATAAAGTCTTCAAAAATACTGGATGAGCTGAAACTAGAAATGAAAAGATAGGCAAAGTGGCCGCAAGAAAATATGCGTTTTTCTTTGAAGTATGAGCAATAGCTAAAATTAGCATCAATCGCATTGGCTCAACAAAATAGATTGGTAGAGCAAAAAGATGCGAGAAAGTTGGGACTAAATAAACAAAAGTTAGGGCTAATAAATCAAATATCGACCCTTTTACTATATTCTTAGATATTTTATTACTTAATATTGCTTCCAACATAATTTCCTTGTAATTATACTTGCAACAAATATAATATATTTATATTTTAAAATAAATGATAACTATATCTATTTTAAAAATAATTTTGAGCAATTAATGGATAGGCGAGAATTTTTAAAACGTGGTTCAACTGTAGGATTAGCTGCTGGTGCATTTCTTACTTTTGGTGATAAAATAAATTTATTTGCAAATTCTAAGACCTCAAATCCACAGCTTTATGATTTAGTTGCTATAAAAGGTGGCGAACCCAATGCAATGTTTGATAAAGCAATACAATCATTTGGTGGTATGCGAAATTTCGTAAAACAAAATCAAACTGTTGTAATTAAACCAAATATTGGATGGGATACAAGTCCTGAAAGAGCCGCAAATACAAACCCAAAATTAGTTAGCCAAATAATTAAGCATTGTTTTGATGCCGGGGCAAAAGATGTTTATGTTTTTGACCACACTTGCGATAACTGGACAAATTGTTACAGCAATAGTGGAATTGAAAAAGCAGCAAAGGATGCAGGAGCTAAAGTAGTATCGGGCAGTAGTGAAAGTTATTATCAAAAAGTTAATGTTGAAAAAGGGAAAAGATTAAAAGAGACAACTGTTCATGAATTGATTTTAGAATCCGATGTATTTATTAATGTTCCTGTGCTAAAAAATCATGGTGGAGCCGGATTAACAATTTCAATGAAAAATTTAATGGGAATTGTCTGGGATAGAAGATTTTGGCATAGAAACGATTTACATCAATGTATTGCAGATTTTGCAAGTTTTCGAAAGCCTGACTTAAATATTATTGATGCATATTCTGTTATGAAAACAAACGGTCCTCGTGGAGTTTCTTTAGCAGATGTAATTTCACTTAAATCTCAAATAATTTCCACAGATATGGTTGCAGCAGATTCAGCAGCGGCAAAATTGTTTGGTAAAGTTCCATCAGAAATTGATTATATAAGAATTGCTAATGAAATGAAAATTGGTACAATGGATTTAAGCAAATTAAAAATTAATCGAATTATTCTATAATTTCATGGATTTTATATTTCTCAAAAAAATTAGAGTTATAATATCTATTGTTTTTATTCTATCTATTTCAATAATTTTTATTGATATAAGTTTTTCAATTCAGTCAATTTTTTCTCAATATCCACTTTATTTGCAATTTATCCCATCTTTGTTAAAATTTTTGTCAATTGCATCTATTACTACAGTTGGTTTTATTATTGTTATATTTTTATCATTATTCTTTGGACGAGTTTATTGCTCATCAATTTGTCCGTTAGGAATTTTTCAAGATATAATCATTTTTCTTAAAAACAAATTTAGACCCAACAAGTTCTTATACACAAAGTCATTTACTAAAACTCGTTATTTTTTCTTAATAATTGCATTCCTAACTCTTCTTTTTGGTACTTCAATTGGTCTAAATTTGCTTGATCCATACAGCAACTTTGGAAGAATATTAACAAATATTGTTAGACCAATAATTATTGGAACAAACAATATTATCGCCTTTACTTTAGAATCATTTAATTTATATGCTATTTCACCAATGGAATTTAAAGGAATTAGTATTTTCGCATTATTATTTTCGATATTTATATTTGGATTAGTTTTATTACTAAGTTTTAAATTTGGCAGATTGTATTGCAATACAATTTGCCCAGTTGGAACTTTCTTAGGATTATTATCTAAAATATCATTTTTTAAGATTGGTATTATCAAAGATAATTGCATAAAATGTGGCGAATGTGAAGTTGCCTGCAAATCAAATTGCATCGATTCCTCAAATGAGATTATTGATTTTAGCAGATGCGTGGGATGCTTTAATTGCTTTGAAGTTTGTCCTTCAATTGGAATTAGTTACCTTCCCCGCTATTCAAAACCCAAAATCGTAAACATTAATTCTGATAAAAGATATTTCATAAAAAGTTTAGCAATTTTAACTATTGGAAGTGAGCGATTATTAAAAGCTCAGCAAAAAATTGAAATTTATAAAGATAGCACTAAACCAGTTTTACGAAAATTCCCAGTTTCACCTCCGGGCTCAGTTTCAATATCTAACTTTACTGAAAACTGTACAGCATGTCATTTATGTGTTTCAAGCTGTCCAACTCAGGTTTTGCAGCCATCCTTTTTAGAATACGGTTTGCTTGGAATTATGCAGCCATTAATGGATTTTAAGACGGGGTATTGCAATTATGACTGTGTTATTTGCTTGCAAGTTTGTCCAAGTGGAGCTATTTTACCCCAAAATATTTTAGAAAAGCAATTAATCCAATTAGGAAAATCTAAACTAATTAAAGAAAATTGTGTTGTTTATACTGAAAAAACTGATTGCGGTGCTTGTGCAGAACATTGCCCAACAAAAGCCGTTAAAATGGTATTGGATACAGAAATAAATAAAAAAGCACCTTTTATAACTGATGATATTTGTATTGGATGCGGTGCATGTGAGTTTGCGTGTCCCACAAAGCCATACAAATCAATATACGTTGAAAGTAATTTTACACATGCAGTTGCAAAATTGCCAAAGCAAGAAAACATTGAGCAAAAAGTTGATTACAAAGAAGAATTTCCATTTTAATAAATATGGAAATTTAATAATTACATAATTAATTCAATTTACCCATATATTTAAGAATTGAATTGAAAATTTATGGAGTTAGCAATGTCATTCGAGAAAATCCAATTTATTTTAATTACGGCATTAACCGGCTTTGTGGTTAGTTTTTTAATTACTTTTTTAGGAATTAAAATTTCAAAATTTTTAATAATTGTTGGAATTATATTGTTCGTAGTTTTTTATCTTTTTATAAACGGTAGTTTTGATTTAGGTTTTGTTAATATTAAAGGAATTTTCATAACTAATTTAGATAGATTTGGAAATCAAATTTATAACTTAAAAGAAATGCTTATTAAAAATATTCCGCTAACAATTGGAATTATTGCTGGCGCTATTTATGGATTTAAAAAAGCTATTTAAATTAGATCCATAAGTATTTACAAAATGTTAATCTAATTTTATTTATATATATTCTTAAATTATATGATATGTTAATTCTGCCTTTTCATTATATAACAAATGAATTTTGATTTTGGAGATAATATGAAAAAATCATTAAAGCTTTATGACGTTCCGCAAATAAGTTCAATTCAGGAATTGTTACTTAATTCAGCAACCAAATACACAAACAAACTCGCAATGGAGGACCTTACTAACACTCCTATAAATAAAGTTACATTTAGTGAATTATTAAATTATGTACTCAAATTTGGCTCGGCACTAAAAAATCTTGGAATAGAGGAAAAGTCACATATTGCCATTATTGGAGAAAACAGAGTTCAGTGGGCAATATCATATTTTACATGTATGGCATTTAATTATGTTTGTGTGCCAATTGATAGAAATTTAACCCAAAATGAAATATTTAATATTATTCATGAATCCGATTCAGTAGCAATTATTTTTTCAAGTAATTACTCCGATATTTTTGATCAAAGTAATTTATCACTAAAAAAATTGGAACATTTTATCTGCATGGATGAAGGCTTGTTGGAAGCCCAGTTCCTAAATATGAAAACGCTAATTGATGAAGGAAAAAAGATAACTACTGCCAATTTACCCCAAATTGATAAAGATGCACTTGCAGAAATCATATTTACATCTGGTTCACTAGGAAGAGCAAAAGGCGTAATGCTAAGTCAAGGAAATATTGCTTCAAATATTGTTGCAATGACGAGCATGTTATTTATTTATCCCGAAGACCGATTTCTTTCCGTTTTGCCAATGCATCACTCTTACGAATGTACATGTGGAATGCTATGCCCGATATATTCTGGAGCTTCTGTCCATTATGCAAGAAATTTAAGAACAATTGTTGACGATTTACAAAAAGTTAATGCTTCTATTTTACTTGCTGTTCCTCTATTATTTGATAAAATGTTTAAGAAAATTGCAAAATCTATTTCAGAAGAAAAATTAAAATCTATTCTTGTTCCAAAATTAGTTGGGTTGTCAAATTTTGCAGAAAAAATAGGAATAAAAGATATAAAGAAAAAATTATTTGCAGAACTGCATCAAAAATTTGGTGGTAATATCCGAATTTTTATTGCAGGTGGCGCTGCTCCCGATCCTAAAGTAGCTTTGGGATTAAGAGGTTTTGGGTTCAACTTTTTGCAAGGATACGGCTTAACAGAAACTTCCCCCATTTTAGCCTTAAATCAATTGAATAACTTTAAAGACCATGCTACCGGCTTGCCTATGCCAAATGTGGAAATTGTTATTGATAATCCCGATGAAAATGGTGTTGGTGAAATATTTGCTAAAGGAACCAGCATAATGCTTGGATATTATAAAAACGAAATAGCAACAAAAGATGCCTTTAGTAATGGTTGGTTTAAAACTGGCGATTTGGGCTATTTTGATGAAGATGGATTTTTAATTATTGCTGGAAGAAAGAAAAATGTGATTATTTCTAAATCTGGCAAAAATGTTTTTCCAGAAGAAATTGAAGATATGTTAAATAGAAGTCAATTTATTTTAGAATCTATTGTTTATGGAAAAGATAATAAGAAGCAAGATGAAATAATTGCTGCTAAAATTGTTCCCGATGCAGAAGCATTTATTGAACTATCAGAAAGTGAAAAAGTAACAATTAATGAAAAATTGATGTTAGAAGTATTAGCAAAGGAAGTAGAAAAAGTGAATAAACAACTACCTTCATTTAAAAGAGTTATGAAATTTGAAATTAGAGAAAACGAATTTGAAAAAACTACTACTCAAAAAATTAAAAGATATTCAAGTAATAACCAATAAAAGTAAAAATTATTCTTGATGGAAATAAAAAAGGTTATTATATTTGGAGTTCAATTTAGTTCTTGTTGATTGTTTTGCGGGAGTAGCTCAGCTGGTAGAGCGCTACCTTGCCAAGGTAGTTGTCGCGGGTTCGAGTCCCGTCTCCCGCTCAAAAATCCACTAAATGTGGATTTTCTTTTTTATGGCGACGTGGCCAAGTGGCTTAAGGCGTGGGTCTGCAAAACCTATATTCATCGGTTCGAATCCGATCGTCGCCTCACATTTCTTTTAACTCCTTGTTATATAAGGAGTTACTCTTCATTTAATTCTTTAGCACGGCAAAAATGTGGCAATTTTATATCTCAAACATTCACTAAATTATTATTGGCAAATAGACCTTATTTGAAGCAAATGATAATATAACAACCAAGTATTTTACTTGCACAAAAAGATTTTATTAACTAATTTACATTAATTATTTATTGAGACAAGAGTGTATTTAGAGCACAATAAAAATATATACAAACAAACCAAAATTTTTAATAAAATACGAACCTTAAGAAATAGTATTAAAGCCATTATATGGATGTTTAAATAAAAAATCTTAAATTAAGTTACGAATGATAATAATTTATAGAACATGATTATTGGAAAAGGAAAGGATGAGGTAACAATTTTCCGGTAAAGACATATATTTAGTTTTTGATGCTCATAAAAAGCGTATTTAAGATATAATCCATAAATTATATAAACCATCAGAAAAAGATGGAAAGAAAAATTTAATAAATGGTACTCCCGACGTATCGGGACTACATATCGTTAAAAGGCTTAAATGATTATGAAACAACTAATATTTTATTTAATACTATTCTCCTCTTTATTGATATCTCAAGATTTACCATCTGACAAGTACTGGCGAATCGGGGAATCCTCTGCCATTTGTGTATATGGTGATACACTCCTAAGTCAAAATGGCAATATTTTGGAATTGCATAATATAGTTGACAAATCGAATCCTAAATGGATTTCATCTATTCAACTCCCAAATAAGTTTAACAAAATTGATACATGGAATAATTATGCTTTTTGTCTCCTTAGTTCAGGTCAGCTAGCAGTCATAGATTTAAAAAACCCACTTAGTTTAAAACTGATAGATTTGTTTAAAAGTGATATTAGCGACTTCACTTTCTATGAAGATAAATTAATCTTAGCCCAGGGAGAATATGGTTTTTCTATTTATGATTTAACAAATATTTTAGCACCTGTAGAAATTGAAAACCATAATTTCCCAGATTCTTATATTTTAAGTAAAGTAAACTATACTCAAGAATATCTTTATTTTAGCTGCAAGGATAAGATTATTATTTTTGATAATTCAAACTTCCCGCGTGTTTCCCTTGTTAAAATAATTAATCTAAATGAGTTATTTGAAGAGGAAATAACAATTAATAGTATCATACCAGTTGACAAATATGTTTACACAAGTTTATATAATAAAGGTATTGTAACAATTGATCTTAGTGATACTAGCAATGTTGTAACTAGCATTAAAAAATATGGTGGCTCGAATGATGAAAGTTATCAGAATATGATTTTGCATGAAGATTATTTATTTGTAGCAACATGCTTTTATCAATCTCTTGATATAAATGGATTGGATGATCATTTTGGAGACGGAATTCATGTTTTTGACATTAGTAATAAATCTATACCAAATGATTATTGCAAAATATATTTTACAGATTATTACCGTAGTGATAGCTTTATGATGGCTTTGAGCAATGATGGAAATACCCTTCTGTCAACTTTAGGTTTTTTTAATGGATTCAGATATATAGATATTTCTCAGCTTCCTGATTCCAAAGAAATTGGTATGGCACTAAATCCTTCTATTAAAGATATTGCTTTTGCCGATAATATTATTTATTACGCAGGAGGTATGAGTGGTTTAGGTATTTTAAACAATTCACATGAAGAAGTTACAGAAATTAAAAGGATTGTTTCAAATGGTGCCGTAACAACTCTGAAAAATATTGAAAACTATTTATTTGTTGGAATTGATAGCATTGGAATTCAAATATATACTTTAGATGACCCTAAAAATCCAGAGCAAATATCATTAATTTCAGCTGGCCAACCTAACTTTGTTTATGCAGATAAATTTATGTTTACATGGGATGCTTTCTCAATTAAAATTTACGATACCTCAGATTTAATAAATCCTGCATTTCTTAATGAATTTTGTAATAGAAATAATTGGGGGGAACAAATAGCAAATGTTTATTATTTTCAAGATTTTATTGTAGTTGTTCCAAACGATGACTCTGAAAATGTTGAGATTTTTGATATAACAGATTTGAAAAATCCCCGAAGTGTTTATCAAATGGAATTGAAAAATTATTCATTTAGTAAAACCACATTCCAAAAAACTAATGACTATCTATACATCAATGAATATTATAACAATTACATTTATAGTATTGCTGATTTAAATAATATTCAGCTAGTTTATACAAACTATTTTCCGTTACAAAGTAATGCAGTAATTTTGGGAGACACTTTATATCTTCAATCTGAGAATTTGTCAATTTATAGGATTTCCGATTTTAGCAACCCACAACTCCTATCTAAATTTGATTTTCCCCTTTCATGGAACTTTTTTCTTGATGATGATATCCTTTTTCACAGAAATGGGCCATATGGTATAAATTTAGAAATATATAGCATAAATACTATTAATGATGTGGAACTATTGCATTCATTTCCAATTTCAGAAGAGTATCTCAATTTAAAACACTCTTATTTTTATAATAATGAGTTAATTAATATCAGATCAGCTTTGGGTATTGAAATATTTAACGTCAAAAACATTACAAAGGTTGAAAAAATATATCATGAAGAATTTCCAGATTATGATTTGATTAATTATCCTAATCCTTTTAATTCTTCGACCATTATTAATTATTCACTTCCCAAGAGTAAAAAAATTAAAATTTACCTTTATAATGTGCTTGGGAAAGAGATAGATAAATTAGTTGATAATTATAAAGAAGCCGGATTTCATTCAATTAAATATAATGCTAATCATTTATCAAGCGGAGTATATTTTTTCAGATTGCTAAGTAACAGTAAAAGTATTGCAAAAAAAATGCTAATAATTAAATAGTATTGTTAATTCCAAACAAAAATTGACCACTTTTTTAAGGGTAAATCACCAGACATTCTAGTCAGATTTACTCATATTTTTCAACCTAAAACTTTTTCCGTAAATAAAATATCTATCTAAAATAGCGGAGGAATTGCAAAATGTTGATATTTTGTTTTAAGTGGATATTTTTCTTTATGTCAAGTATTGTATTTTGTAATTATTTTATCTGTTCTGAAACCTTAATAATTTTCCAAAACATTTTTTGCCACAAAATTTCCCATAGAAAACGAGCCTTGCAGAAGAAATCCGCCAGTTGGGGCATCCCAATTTACCATTTCGCCAATTGTGTAAATATTATTAAACTTTTTTAGTGAAAAATCTGGATTTAGTTCTTCCGTATCAATTCCGCCAACTGTTGAAATTGATTCCTCAATATTTCGCAAAGAATTCACTTTTATTTCTAAATTCTTTATTTTATTAACAAATTTACTTTGCGATAAATATTCCTCTTTAGTTAAAAGTGATTTAATAATTGCCATTTGCGTTCTATTTAGATTTAATATTTCGCCATAATTTGAAGCTGATTTATGCAAATTGAGCTTTTTTAATAATTCTTCTTTTGAATTGTTTGGTTTAAAATCGATTAATATTTCAACATTTTTATCAGCTTTTAATTGCTCTCTAATTTTTGGAATAAGTGGATAAATAACATTTCCTTCCAATCCATAATTTGTGATAACAGCTTCGCCTTTTAAGGTGTTTCCATTAACCGAAACCGCTATATTTTTAAGTGGTTTTCCAAAATGGAGTTCAATTTTTTCATCCCAATCTATATTGATACCACAATTGGATGACTCAAAAGGAATAATTTCTATACCAATTTGCTCAAAATATTCTGTCCATTTTCCATCAGAGCCAGTAATAGACCAAGAAGCACCTCCGAGAGAAAAAATATAAATATCAGAAAAAACGGATTTAATTTCGCCTTTAAAGTCAATTTCTATTCCATTAAAATTGTTAAACCCGACAAACTGCGAATTACAGTTAATTAAAACGTTTTTTTCTAATAGATTTTTCTTAATTTTATTCAAAACTTCGACGGGTTTAATTCCCTTTTCTGGAAATACTCTTCCACTTGTTCCTACAAATGTTGGAATTCCTAAATTTGCTAACCACTTTCTTAAAGCAATTGAATCGAATGAAAGAATAGCATCCTTCATAAATTCTCGTGGCGAATATTTACTCGCAAGTTCAATTCCTTCCAAAGAATTTGTTAAATTAAATCCGCCTTTGCCAGCTACTAAGAATTTATTGCCAATACTCGATTTTTTTTCATAAATGGTAACATTATGAAATGGAGCAAGTTTTGAAGCAGTAATCAACGCAGCTGGACCGCTTCCAATTATGGCAATTTCTTTTTTAAGCAAAGTTTAACTCTCGGCTGTTTGTGAAAAATACTGTTTAATAACAATTATAGCCAAAACTGATTTTTCAAGTTGAAAGAAAAGGAATAGTGTTTTTTATAAATTTTCACTGTCCAAAAAAAATTCCCGTAATTTCATCTCCAAAAGTATTGTTTTTAGAATAATAGCATTTTCATAAAAATATTATTGGAATTTCCCCGTTTTTGAATCTATAAATCCAACTACAATTTCCATTACTTTAACGTGAAATTCTAACCATAAATTTTGGTTTGCAACAGTTTTTCTTTTAATTTTTCAAATGCAATTGCTCTATGACTTACTTTATTTTTCTCTTCACTTGTAAATTCAGCCAAAGTTCTATTTGAATTTTGAGGAACAAAAATTGGGTCATATCCAAAACCATGCTCGCCTTTAAATTCCGAAATAATTTCGCCATTAAATTCACCAAACGTAGAAATTATTTCTTTTCCATTAAAAAAAACCGCCGAGCAGACAAACTTAGCAAAATGAGGTTTTTCAAACTTCTCCAATTCTTTAATTAGCTTTCTATTATTATCATCATAAGTGCAATTTTCGCCGGCATAACGAGCGGAAAAAACTCCAGGTTCGCCGTTTAATTGCTCAACCGAAAGTCCAGAATCATCAGCAATAACTGGCAATTTATAAATTTCATATATTGCTTTTGCTTTAATTAATGCATTTTCTGCGTAAGTAATTCCATTTTCTTCAATTTCTGGAACAACGCCCAAATCGTAAAGCGATACAATTTCAAACTCGGTATCAGCAAATATTTTTTTAACTTCTTTTAACTTTCCTTTATTTCCAGTTGCGAATATTAGTTTTGTCATTTTCAATTTATTTTAGCCCTATTTAATAGTTTATGCAATTCAACCTTTCCGGTTGCCATCATTTGGCTGTTGTCATAAACCAAATTAATGCCATTTTTTACAACCCACTTTCCTTCAATCATAACGGAAACAACATCCGATTTATCCGCAGCGTAAGCAATTGACGAATACAAATTTTCATCGCCATCGAGCATTGAGTGATTTGCTTTTTCCAAATTGAGCAGTTGTAAATCGGCTTTTTTGCCAACTTCAATACTTCCAATTTCGTGGGATAAATGCAAAGCTTTTGCTCCTTCAATTGTGGCAAGTTTAATCATAAGTTTTGCATCCATAACTGTTGGATTGTGGATTGGCTTTTGCATTAACGAAGCCAATCGCATTTCAGTGAACATATTAAGATTATTATTACAAGGTGCGCCATCTGCACCGATTGAAACCGAAATTCCTTCCTCAATATATCGCGGAATTTGTGCAATTCCCGAACCCAATTTTAGGTTAGAAGAAGGACAATGGGCAACTCTTGTTCCACTTTTCTTTAACAAATCAACTTCTTTTTCGTTTGCATGAATTGCGTGAGCCAAAACAGTTTTTTCGGATAAAACATTTATCGAATCAAAATACTCAATATTTTCCTTTCCATATTTACGGCGAACTGCTTTTATTTCGCCAATATTTTCGGAAGAATGTGTGTGATAAAGCGAGCCATCAAAATCATTTATCAAATTGGAAGTTTCTTTCATCAATCCTTCGCTACACGAAAGCACAAAACGAGGTGCAAATCCATATTTTATTCTTCCGTTTGCAGAATTATGGAAATTTTCAGCTAATTGAATTGTTGATTTTAAACTATCTTCGGTAGTTTCCTTAAAAGTTGGAAATAAATCATTTTCGTCAATCATACATTTGCCGGAAAAGCCACGAATTCCCGATTCAATCATTTCTTCAAAAACAACTTCTTGATGATTCATCGTTCCCATATCCAAAAGCGTAGTTGTTCCGCTCATTAATAGTTCGCTAATTCCAAGTTGTGCCGAAATGCGAAGCGAATTAGCATTATGGTTGTTTTCGTAAGGGAAAATTCGTTTTTGTAGCCAATCCAAAAGTTGCAAATCATCCGCTAATCCACGGAAAAGCGTTTGGCAAAGGTGAATGTGAGTTTGCACAAATCCAGGCATTAAAGTAAGATTTTGGAAACGGAAAATTTCGCCATCGTAATTATTTAAGTCAATATTCTTTAGTTTGTCAATTCTTGAGATAATTCCATTTTCAATTTCAATAAAAGAATCGCGAAGAATCTCCATTGAATTGTTCACTGTTATAATCTCTTTTGGAATAATAATTTTTCTATTCATCGTTCAATTTATTAATTTATAATTTTTGCTTCGCAATTTACTTAAATTTTCAAAAGTTTTTAGAGTTTACTCATGTCCAAATATAAAAAAATGTATGCGTCATTTCCGAACAAAAACTTGAGACAGGATTACACGGACACAGATTGCTAATCTGTGCTACATTTATTGAGATTCCGCGTAAGAGATTCGCGGAATGACGGAATCATAAATTGACAGCATTTTTGTTTTTAGCAGAAATCTTATGTGTCATTCCCGCATGCTTTTAGCGGGAATCTCATCCATGAATTAGATTCCGCGCAAAAGATTCGCGGAATGACGGAATCATAAATTGACAGCATTTTTGTTTTTAGCAGAAATCTTATGTGTCATTCCCGAACAAAAACTTGGGACAGGATTACACGAACACAGATTGCTAATCTGTGCTACATTTATTGAGATTCCGCGTAAGAGCATCGCGGAATGACGGAATCTTAAATCGACATCATTTACATAAGGGATTCGCGGAATGACTGAATTTATAACATTTTATTTGAGTTTATAAGCGTTCCAATTCTTTGAGTAAATACTTACCAGTAAGACTTTTTTTATTATTTGAAACTACTTCTGGAGTTCCTTCGCAAACAATTTTACCACCATGTTCGCCACCGCCGGGTCCTAAATCGATTAAATAATCAGCAACTTTTATTACATCAAGATTATGTTCAACAACAACGATAGTATTCCCTTTTTCGACCAATTTATTTAAAACTCCAAGAAGAATTCTTACATCTTCAAAATGTAAACCGGTTGTTGGCTCGTCTAAAACATAAAGCGTGTTTCCAGTGCTAACTTTGCTCAATTCCGTTGCCAATTTAACTCGCTGAGCTTCGCCGCCAGAAAGAGTTGTTGCCTGCTGTCCTAGTTTCAAATAGCCCAATCCAACATCATTTAACGCCTTAACTTTCCTTAAAATTCTTGGATGATCAGCAAAAAACTCAACCGCGTCTTCAACTCTTGTTTCCAAAATGTCGCTAATTGATTTTTTCTTAAACAATATCTCCAGCGTTTCGCGGTTGTAACGTTTGCCTTTGCAGACTTCGCATTCAACATAAACATCTGGCAAAAAGTTCATTTCAATTTTTTTCAATCCAGCGCCTTCGCATTCTTCGCATCTTCCGCTTGGAACATTAAAGCTAAACCGTCCAGCTTTATAGCCACGCACTTTTGCTTCTGGAAGTTCTGTGTATAAATCGCGGATAAATGTAAAAAGTCCAGTATAAGTTGAAGGATTTGAGCGCGGCGTTCTTCCAATTGGCGATTGGTCAATTTCAATAATTTTGTCAATGTGTTCAATTCCAACAACCGACTTAAACTCAAGCGGCACAACTTTGGAGTGATAAATTTTCTTCATCAATATTGGAACAAGAGTATTATTTATTAATGTTGATTTACCAGAGCCGCTAACACCAGAAACGACAGTAAATGTGCCTAATGGAATTTTTAGATGAACCGATTTTAAGTTGTTTCCATTTGCTCCAATTATTTCAAGTGTTTTCCCATTACCTATTCTTCTGTTTGGATTATAATCAATTTTTCGAATGCCCTTTATATAATCCAAAGTTAGCGAATCACATTTTGAATTGTGATTCATCAAATTTTCGGCATATTCTGCAATACAAATTTCGCCACCGTGTTCGCCAGCTTTTGGACCAATATCAACTATAAAATCAGCACTTTCAATTGTTTCTCTATCGTGTTCAACCACAATTACAGTATTTCCAATATCACGCAAATTTTTTAGCGAATTTATCAGTTTAATATTATCGCTTTGATGAAGTCCAATACTTGGCTCATCAAGCACATAAAGCACACCAGCAAGCTGAGTTCCAATTTGCGTAGCTAATCTAATGCGTTGCGATTCGCCACCAGAAAGTGTGCGGGCAGAACGTCCAAGTGTTAAATAACTAAGCCCAACATTTAACAAAAATTGCAACCGTTCTGTAATTTCCTTTAAAATAGGAGTCGCGATTAAAGTATCCCTATTTGTGAATTTT
>Ga0210039_1000473_pt1 | contig 42401 bp, 46 predicted proteins | sample CryGeyCG2114_250_3_FD_185460 | JGI IMG/M metagenome (GOLD analysis project Ga0210039, IMG submission 185460) | Groundwater microbial communities from aquifer - Crystal Geyser CG17_big_fil_post_rev_8/21/14_2.50 (SPAdes) (version 2) | ecosystem: Environmental > Aquatic > Deep subsurface >...
GTATTCGTGTTCCATAATCATGTTCCTCATGCTAAAGTATTAACAATCCCTTGCGGGTCGAGGAGGAATTATGTCAATAAATCAGATTGGTGGGAAATATTTCTCCGCGATAGCGGCTTCGTCCAACCTACAGTCTGATAGCTAAATAAAGGAGTTTTCCATGAGCAAATTTTTCACCCTGTTTTTCGTTGCGCTGATCAGTTTCGGTCTGACCGCCCATGATGCCGACGCCAGGCGCTTCGGCGGCGGCAGCAGCTTCGGCAAGCAGCGCCAGATGTCCCCCGCTCCCCAGAGGCCGACACAAGCGCCTGCCGCAGCGCCTGCCCCGGCGGGCGGAAACAAATGGCTTGGCCCCCTGGCGGGTCTGGCAGCGGGCGGCCTGCTCGCTTCCCTATTCATGGGCGGCGGCATGGGCGGCTTGGGTGGCGGCATCGGCAACATCCTGATGATCCTCGCCCTGGTTGGCGGCGCGTTCTTCATCTTCCGCATGCTGAAGAAGCCACAGCCGCAGCCGGTGCAGTACGCAGGCAATATCGAGAGGAACACCGTGTCCGACATGGTGGCCACCGGCGGTTCCGCCGCACCGGGCGCCGCCATGATGCAGGCCAACACCGGCTCCCGTCCGGCCTGGTTCGAGGACGAACCCTTCCTGCGCGAAGCCAAGAAGCAGTTCATCCGCCTGCAGGACGCCAACGACCGAGGCGACATCAATGACATCCACGAGTACGTCACGCCGGAAATGTATGCCGAAATCAGCATGCAAATTCGGGAACGCAACGGTCAACCGAACAAGACTGAAGTGGTGACGCTCAACGCCGAGATCGCCGATGTGGTCACCGAAGGCGATATGGTGATCGCCAGCGTGCGCTTCTCCGGCATGATCCGCGAAGAAGCCAACGCCCCGGCTGGAGCCTTCAGCGAAATCTGGCATATCCAGAAATCCCAGTCGCAGCCCAACGCCACCTGGTTCATCTCGGGCATCCAGCAGGTTTGACCCTTGACCCCTGAAACGCCGAGCCAACAGCCCGGCAGCGCGGTTTCGGCCTTGCCTGAAACCGCGCTGGCCGGGCTTCTCAATCATCTTCTCAGCCAGCATTCCTGGGCCATGGCGCGCCTGCGCCCGCGTGCCGGCAAAACCCTGCAACTGCGACTGCCGCTGACCTCTGCCGTTCTTTCCATCCAGGAGGACGGCAGCTTCGCCCCCGCCGCGCCTGATGCGCGGGTGGATGCCACGCTGATCCCCAACCCCCTGGCCTGGCTGGCCGCCTCGGATGCCCGCTTCATCGCCGGTGGGGAAGATGCCGTTCTGGCCAAAGAGCTTGCGGAAATCCTGGGAAAAATGCGCTGGGACGTGGAAGAAGACCTGAGCCGGGTGCTCGGCGACATCGCGGCACACAAGCTGGTTTCCACTGCAACCGGCGTGCTCGACTGGCACAGGAACGCTGCCGAAACCATCGCCCGATCCTGGGTCGAGCACTGGCAGGAAGAAAAACCCGTTCTGGCCCAACCCGAGCAGGTGCAACCCTTCTTCAATGAAGTGGGCGAAGTGCATGACCGGGTTGAACAACTGGAACAAAAAATAAATCAACTTTCTACCAAGCAATGAAACTCCTGCGCCTCGCCAAAATCGTCTATGTCACCCTGCGCTTCGGCCTGGAAGAATTCATCCTCGGCCACGAGCGCTTCCGCTGGCTGCGGCCGCTGTTCGTGGTTGCGCTGTTCTGGCGCCCGATCAATGATCCGCGCGCGGTCAGGCTACGCCAGGCGCTCGAAGCGCTCGGGCCGATTTTCGTCAAGTTCGGCCAGGTGCTTTCTACCCGGCGCGACCTGATTCCTGCCGACATCGCCGACGAGCTCGCCAGACTGCAGGACCGGGTGCCGCCGTTCGCGCCTGAAATTGCCCTGGCAGCGATAGAAAAAGCTTACGGCAAGCCAGCCAGCATCGTGTTCGCCGAATTCGACCCGGTACCGGTGGCTTCCGCCTCCGTCGCCCAAGTCCACTTCGCCCGGCTGCAGGATGGCCGCGAGGTGGCGGTAAAAATCCTGCGCCCCGCCATCGCCCCTGTCATCGCCCACGACGTTTCGCTGCTCTATGCCGGCGCCGGCCTGGTCGAATCCCTGTGGGAGGACGGCAAGCGCCTGCGCCCACGGGAAGTGGTGGCGGAATTCGAGAAGCACCTGGAGGACGAGCTCGACCTGATGCGCGAGGCCGCCAACGGCAGCCAGCTACGGCGCAATTTCCAGGATTCCGACCTGCTGCGGGTGCCGGAAATCTATTGGGACTGGTGCCACACGGGCGTGATGGTGATGGAGCGCATGGCCGGCACGCCGATCAGCCAGGTCGATGCTTTACTCGCACAGGGCATCGACATTCCCAAGCTCGCCAGAGATGGCGTGACGATCTTCTTCACCCAGGTGTTCCGCGACGGCTTCTTTCACGCCGACATGCACCCCGGCAATATCCTGGTCAGCCCGGAAGGGCGCTACATCGCGCTCGACTTCGGCATCATGAGCACCCTCACCGACAGCGACAAGAACTACCTGGCGCAGAACTTTCTCGCCTTCTTCAAGCGCGACTACAAGCGCGTTGCCTTGGCCCACATCGAGTCCGGCTGGGCGCCGCCGCAGACCCGCGTGGACGAGTTCGAGGCGGCGATCCGCGCGGTGTGCGAGCCGATCTTCGACCGCCCGCTCAAGGAAATTTCCTTCGGCCGCTTCCTGCTGCGCCTGTTCCAGACCTCGCGCCGTTTCGGCGTGGTGATCCAGCCGCAACTGGTGATGCTGCAAAAAACCTTCCTCAACATCGAAGGCCTGGGGCGCCAGCTCGATCCCGACCTCGACCTGTGGCAAACCGCCATGCCTTTCCTGGAACGCTGGATGAGCGAGCAACTGGGCTGGCGCGGCCTGATCCGAACCATCAAGACCGAAGCGCCGCAATGGGGAACCCTGCTGCCGCAACTGCCGCGCCTGGTGCATCGCGCCTTGAGCCTTGAGGGGAATAGAGAAGTTCAGCAACTGCGCGACGAATTGCGTGCGCGGGACGCCCGCGAGCGGCGCTGGATGATGGTGATTGCCGTACTCCTGGCACTGGTGTTGCTGGGGCAGTTGCTGCCGTGGCTCAGCCTGTTGTTGCCTGAATCCTACTAACTCGAATTCTCTCAAAACGCCAAGAAATCATGTAGGGTGCAATAAGCGAAGCGCATTGCACCTTATTCGAGCAACATACGACGCAATGCGCTTCGCTTATTGACGCCCTACGCGTTGACGCCCTACGCGGGGCTGGCCGCCTGCCAAGCCAACACCCCCAACCCTGCGGCACGACCACTCGCAAAACAGCCGGTTAGCAGATACCCCCCCGTCGGCGCCTCCCAGTCCAGCATCTCCCCCGCACAAAACATGCCCGGCAAGGAACGGATCATCAACCGCTCGTCGAGCGCCTCGAACATCACGCCGCCCGCGCTGCTGATCGCCTCGTCGAGAGGGCGCGGCGCGATGAGCCGCACCGGCAACGCCTTGATTGCCGCCCCCAGGCGGATCGGGTCAGTGTAGTCTTGCGCCGGTACGCACTCGCGCAGCAGGCCGGCCTTCACTCCCTTGATCCCCAGCCGGCTTTGCAGGTGGCTGGCCATCGACCGCGAACCTCGCGGTCGCGCCAGCTCTGCGATCACATAAGGCAATTCCCTGCCGGGAAGCAGATCGAGACCAATGACCGCCGCGCCGGCGCTCTCGATCTCGTCGCGCAAACCTGCGGAAAACGCATAGATCAGGCTGCCCTCGACACCGGTCGCCGTAACCATGAATTCGCCCTGCTTGCGAAGCATGACGCCGTCCCTATCCGTAAAAGTCACGACCACCGATTTCAAGGGGTGACCGGCGAAGCGGGTCTGAAAGTGCTCGCTCCAACCGACATCGAAACCGCAGTTGGCGGGTCGCAGCGCCGCGACGGGAACCCCGCGCTGCGCGAGCAGTGGCACCCACGCGCCATCAGAGCCGAGACGCGCCCAGCTGCCACCTCCCAGCGCCAATACCACAGCGTCGCTGCGCACCAACTTCTCTCCCTCCGGTGTCGCAAAGCGCAACGCACCCTCCTTGTCCCAGCCGCGCCAGCTATGCCTCATGTGAAAGCGCACCCCGTCTTCGCGCAAGCGGTGCAGCCATGCGCGTAGCAGCGGCGCCGCCTTCATCTCGGTGGGAAACACGCGCCCGGAGGTGCCGACGAAGGTCTCGACACCGAGCCCATGCACCCATAGCCGCAAGGCTTCAGGGCCGAATGCTTCGAGCCAGGACTCGATTTGCGCCCGGCGTGCGCCGTAGCGCGACAGGAATAGCTCGGACGTTTCGGAGTGGGTGAGGTTCAAGCCGCCCTTGCCGGCCAGCAGAAACTTGCGTCCCACGGATGGCATGGCGTCGTAAAGATCGACACGAACTCCGTTCTGGATCAATATTTCAGCCGCCATCAGCCCGGCGGGACCGCCGCCGATGACCGCCACCGATCGGGCGCGTATGTTATCTGGTGACATCATTTAACCTAAACCGGACATTTCATAAATTCGATCAATCCCATTGTAGGAGCGGCCTTGGCCGCGATTCCAGCGCTGGCAGTATCTCCGCAGTTTATCGCGGCCAAGGCCGCTCCTACAGGGACACAGCCATTTTTATGAAACATTCGGGTTAAAGTGTTTTCGTGAGTGCCAATGTCCGTTCGATCGCTGCTTCCTGCTGGCGCAGCCTGGCGAGCGCGGCTTCCGTTTCCTCCATTCGTGCCTCCAGGGTCGCGATCTGATTATGGATCATGTCGATGTCTTCCTTGCGTTTCTCCAGCGCTATTTTTTGCGTCTGGATCTGCTCCTGCACCGGGACGGACAGCTCCTTCAGCCACCAATCGGTTTCTGCTTTCAGTTGCGTGAACAGGTCGCGCAGAGGCACCACCACTTCCATGCCGAATTTTTTTGCCAGGCTGGTCTTGTCTGTCATCAGATTGATCGGGCGGCGGCAAAATTCCGCAGTTTTTTCGTCGAGTTGCCGTAAGTCCTGGCGGGTGTTTTCCATACCGGAAAGTTGGGGTGAGGCTAGATTGAAGCCAGGCAGTTGATTGAGTCGGGCGTATACGGCTTCGACCACGTTCATGATTTGACGATTCTGGCGCTCGAAACCTTCAAGCAAGGTAGAAGCCTCGCTGATCAGGGATTGCATTGCCTGGGTAAGCGCGCCTGTGGTGGGGCTTCTCAGGATTTCCTTCAGGTTTTTCGCCTCCAGTCTTTCGACGTATTCGCTGTCGAGGTGGTTGAGGAGTATGCGGCCCTGCCGGGCAATGAGTTTGCGGGCGATGCTGAAGCTTTTCCATGCCTCCTGGCTTTGGAGCTGGTCTGTCAGCAGGCTTTTCTCCAGCCGCTCCGCCACCTCGCGGTTTTTTCCGATCAGAGCGGCCAGCGTGTCTTGCTCGTGGCGCAGTTCGGCATGTCTGCGTTGCACGGTTGCGCTGCCGTTTCCCATTTGATTAGGCGAGTTGCATGGCGAGGCTTTCCAGCCAGGCCAAAGGCACCATCAGCAGCAGTTCGCAGATGATGAACAGCAGCAGCGGAGAAAGATCGACATTAGCGATAAGCGGAACCACTCGACGCAGGGGCAGGAGGAACGGGTCGGTCAGCCGACTCAGCACCGGCGCCAGGGGCGTGTGCGGGTTGGTCCAGGACAGGATCGCCTGGACGAAGACCGCGCCGAGCAGAATGTAGACACTGATTTTCAGCAGCTTGATCGCTGCCAGGAAGGCGATGGCAAGGAAGACGGAAGGCCCGGCCTTCAGCAGGAACAGGCCGCCCAGCCCGAACAGGGCGAGCAGCATGACGTATTCCACCAGCCAGGCCAGCAGCAGGGAGGCCAGATCCAGCCCGAACAGGCCGGGAACAACCCGGCGCAGCGGCTTCACTGCAAAATCGGTGAGCGCCGCGATGAACTGCGAGACCGGGTTGCGGAAGGGCGCGCGCGCCCATTGCAGGTAGAAGCGCAGCAGCAAGGCCAGCGCGAACAGGCCGAGCAGGGTTTCGAGCAGGAATTGCAGGGCTTGGTTTAGCATGATCGAATTATCCCTTGTCGCCCATTTTACCCAGTTCGTCCCCCAGCTCGCGCGAGCGCAGGCAGGCGGCCTGTGCGGCCTGGATGATGACCTGCTTGATCCCGGCGGTCTCCATCACCAGGATGGCACGCTCGGTGGTGCCGGCCTTGGAGGTGACGCGGCCGCGCAGGGTGGCGGCATCCTCGGCGCTTTGACTGGCAAGCTTGGCGGCACCGAGGAAGGTTTCCTGGCTGAGGGTGCGGGCTTGATCCGGGGTGAAGCCCAGTTCCACGGCGGCTTCCTGCAAGGCTTCGATGAAGAGGAACACGTAGGCCGGGCCGCTGCCGGAAATGGCGGTAATGGCGTCCATTTGCGTTTCCCGCTCCAGCCACAGCGTCGCGCCCACCGCGCCGAGCAGGGTTTCGGCCTGTCGGCGCTGGTGTTCGGACACCCCGGGCAGGGCGTAGAGGCCGGTAACGCCCGCCAGCACCATCGCCGGCGTATTCGGCATGGCGCGCACGATTACGGCATGGCCGCCCAGCCAGAGAGAGAGATCGGCGCTACGCACCCCGGCGGCGATGGAAATGACCAGCTTGCCGTCGAGCAGACCGCGCAGTTGCATGGCAACGCCGTGCAGTTGCTGCGGCTTCACAGCCAGCACGATGATGTCGCCGGTGATGGAACCGGCGGAGATTTCCGCGTGAGTGGCGATGCCGAATTTTTCACGCAGTAGAGCGCGGTTTTCTGCGGAGATTTCCACCACGCCGATGGCGGTCGGGTCGAAGCCCTTCTGCAGCAAGCCGGTGATGAGCGCGCCAGCCATGTTGCCGCCGCCGATGAAAGTGATGTTCATGGTATTTCCTTTTTTGTTAACCACGGAGAACACGGAGCTCACAGAGAAAAACAGAGCATTTTTAGATTTTTTCGTTGCTCTTGCTCCGTGTCCTCCGTGCTCTCCGTGGTTCAAGCCTTTTCCCGTTCCCCAAAAATCGCGCTGCCCACCCGCACGATCGTCGCGCCCTCGGCTATCGCCGCTTCAAAATCGTCCGACATGCCCATGGATAAGGTGTCGAGATGAAAGCCTGCGGCGTTGAGCTGCTCCAGTATCTGGCGCAGGTGGACGAAGGCCAGGCGCTGTTTCACTGGGTCGTCGGTCGGCTCGGGGATAGCCATCAGCCCGCGCAGTTTCAGGCGCGGCAGAGTCCGCACGTGGCGTGCCAGGGCTGGCAAATCTTCCGGCGCAACCCCGCTTTTGCTGGATTCTCCGCTGACGTTGACCTGCAGGCACACCTGCAGGTCGGGCAGGTTCGAGGGCCGGCCTGCAGACAGCCGGTCGGCGATCCTGGCCCGGTCCAGGCTATGTACCCAGGCAAAATTTTCGGCGATCGGGCGGGTTTTGTTGCTCTGGATCGGGCCGATGAAGTGCCATCTCAGCGGCAAGTCGTTGAGCACTTCGACTTTCCCCACCGCCTCCTGCACGTAGCTTTCGCCGAAGGCGCGCTGTCCTGCCGTATAGGCCTGGCGCACCGCGTCGGCAGGGAAGGTTTTGCTGACTGCCAGCAGCTGGATGCTTGCAACTGGCCGGCCAGCCGCGGTGGCAGCCAGGGCGATGCGGCTGCGCACGGCTTGCAATGCGCTTGCGATAGTTGTCATAATGGAGGACGTGTTTGTGGATAGGGGGAATTATAATGGAAATCTCGGATTTGCTTGCCTTTTCGGTAAAAAACAAGGCTTCCGACTTGCACTTGTCGTCCGGCTTGCCGCCGATGATCCGGGTGCATGGCGATATCCGCCGTATCAATGTGCCGGTGCTTTCGCACACGGAGGTTCACGGCATGGTGTACGACATCATGAACGACGGCCAGCGCAAGACTTACGAGGAGAACCTGGAGGTCGATTTCTCCTTCGAGATTCCCAACCTGGCGCGTTTCCGTGTCAACGCTTATGTCCAGAACCGCGGCGCCGCTGCGGTGTTCCGTACCATTCCTTCCAAGGTGCTGTCGCTGGAAGAACTGAAATGCCCGGAGATCTTCAAGGAAATCTCCGACCAGCCGCGCGGTATCGTGCTGGTGACCGGGCCGACCGGATCGGGCAAGTCCACCACCCTGGCGGCGATGGTCAATTACATCAACGAAAAAGAGTACGGCCACATTCTTACTGTGGAAGACCCGATCGAATTCGTGCATGAGAGCAAAAAATGTCTGATCAACCAGCGCGAGGTCGGGCCGCATACCCTGTCCTTCAACAACGCCCTGCGCTCCGCCCTGCGTGAAGACCCGGACGTGATCCTGGTGGGCGAGCTGCGCGATCTGGAAACCATCCGCCTGGCACTGACCGCCGCCGAAACCGGCCACCTGGTGTTCGGCACCCTGCACACCAGTTCCGCCGCCAAGACCATCGACCGGATCGTGGACGTGTTCCCGGCCGCAGAAAAGGACATGGTGCGCTCGATGCTGTCGGAATCCCTGCGCGCGGTGATTTCACAGACCCTGCTCAAGACCAAGGACGGCCAGGGCCGCATCGCCGCGCACGAGATCATGATCGGCACCCCGGCGATTCGCAACCTGATCCGCGAGGCCAAGGTCGCCCAGATGTATTCGGCGATCCAGACCGGCCAGAATGTCGGCATGCAGACGCTGGACCAGAACCTGACCGAACTGGTGAAGCGCAACATCGTGTCCAGTGCTGAGGCACGCGCCAAGGCCGCAAACAAGGACACCTTCATCGGCTAAACCAGGGAGTTAACGTGGAACGTGACCAGGCAGTAAAATTCATGCATGACCTGCTGCGGTTGATGCTTTCCAAGAAGGCATCGGATCTGTTTATTACCGCCGACTTTCCGCCGGCCATCAAGGTGGACGGCAAGATGACGCCAGTTTCCAACCAGAAACTGACGGCGCAGCATACCAAGGAACTCGCGCGCGCGATCATGAACGACAAGCAGTCGACCGAGTTCGAAGCGAGCAAGGAGTGCAACTTCGCCATCAGTCCGGCGGACATCGGGCGCTTCCGTGTCAGCGCCTTTGTCCAGCAGGGGCGGATCGGCATGGTGCTGCGCACTATTACCACCGAGATACCCAGTTTCGACGATCTGGGCTTGCCGGTCGTGCTCAAGGACGTGGCGATGACCAAGCGCGGCCTGGTGATTTTTGTCGGTGGCACCGGTTCGGGCAAATCCACCTCCCTGGCGGCGATGATCGGCTACCGCAACCAGAATAGCTACGGCCACATCATCACCATCGAGGATCCGGTCGAATACGTGCATCCGCACCTCAATTGCGTCATGACCCAGCGCGAGGTCGGCGTGGATACCGATTCCTGGCAGGCGGCGCTGAAAAACACCTTGCGCCAGGCGCCGGACGTGATCCTGATCGGCGAGATCCGCGACCGGGAAACCATGGAATACGCCATCGCTTTCTCCGAAACCGGCCACCTGTGCATGTCCACCCTGCACGCCAATAGCGCTAATCAGGCGCTCGACCGGATCATCAACTTTTTCCCCGACGAGCGGCGCCAGCAACTGCTGATGGATCTGTCCCTCAACCTCAAGGCGTTCGTGTCGCAGCGTCTCATCCCCAAAGTCGGCGGCATCGGACGGGTGGCGGCGGTGGAGGTCATGCTCAACTCGCCGCTGATTTCCGAACTGATTTTCAAGGGCGAGGTCCACGAGATCAAGGAGATCATGGCCAAGTCCAACGAACTCGGTATGATCACTTTCGATCAGGCGTTGTTCAATCTCTACGAGGCCGATCTGGTTAGATACGAGGATGCGCTCAGAAACGCCGATTCGGTCAACGATCTGCGCCTCAAGATCAAGCTCCATGGCAAGGCCGCCAAGGATACCAATTTGATGGATGGCCTGGAAAATCTGGATATCGTTTAACGTGAAAGCAGCAGGTCGGGCACGCCGTGCCCGACGAGTGTCCATCTAAATTGTCGGGCACGGCGTGCCCGACCTACTAAAAATGCCCAACCTCGCCGACTTGCTCGAACAATACCGTGCCAACCCGCAAATCCTTCTCTACCGCCAGTACACCGACAACGCCTGGCGCGACTATTTTGCCCGTGATGTGGCGGCTCTGGCGGCACGCTGGCAACAGGCTTTCCGCAACGCGGGTTATGAGCCGGGCGACCGCGTGGCGCTGTGTCTGAAGAATGGCGCCGACTGGGTGGCGATCGATCAGGCTGCGCTGGGCCTGGGCTTGGTGGTGGTGCCGCTGTATGCGGACGACAACCCGGAAAACCTGGCCTGGTGCCTGAACGATTCTGGCGCGCGCCTGCTGGTGCTGGAAAATCCCCGTCTGCTCGACGCCCTGACCCGGGCACTGCCTTCCCTTCCCGCCATCGTCTGTCTGCACGGAGACGCGCCCGCCCCGGCCATCTCTGTCAGCCGCTGGTTGCCAGAAAACGGCGGCTCGTTCGAGGCGCTCGAGCTGGACGAAAACACGCTCGCCACCCTCGTTTACACTTCCGGCACCACCGGTCGGCCCAAGGGCGTGATGCTGTCCCATCGCAACATTCTCAGCAATGTGGCGGCGGCGCTGGAAGTGGTCAGCCTGCATCCGGGCGATGTGTTGATTTCGGTGTTGCCGCTTTCCCACATGTTCGAGCGCACCTGCGGCTATTACGTGCCGCTCAAGGCCGGAGTGCCGGTGGCCTATACCCGCTCCATCAATCAGCTGGCCGAGGATCTGGCATTTCTCAAGCCGACGGTGATGGTTGCCGTGCCGAGGGTGTTCCAGCGCTTTCTCGCCCGCGTCGAGCAGGCGTTGGCCGCCTCCCCGCTCAAGCGCGCGCTGTTTTCGCTCACGGTGGCGCTGGGCTGGCGCAAATTCGAGGGCCGCGCAGGTAAGGTGGAGCAGTCGCTGTTCCGTTTGCTGCAACCCCGGGTTGCCGGCCCGGTGCTGAACCGGCTTGGCGGGCGCCTGCGCTTGGCGGTGGTAGGCGGCGCGCCGCTGGAGTTGCGCGTGGCGCGATCGTTCATCGGCCTGGGGCTAAGCATGCTTCAAGGTTACGGCCTGACCGAAGCGTCGCCGGTGGTGGCCGGCAACCGCGAGCATGACAACGATCCGGTTTCGGTCGGCGCACCCTTGCCGGGCGTGGCGGTCAGGGTCAACGAGGCGGGTGAGCTGCTGGTGCGCGGACCCTCTGTGATGCTGGGCTACTGGCATAGTCCGCAGGCCACTGCGGCAGTACTGGATGCGGAAGGCTGGCTGAATACCGGCGATCTGGCAGAAATCCGGGCAGGCAAGATCATCATCAAGGGCCGCACCAAGGATATTCTGGTGCTGTCCAATGGCGAGAAGGTGTCGCCACAGGATGCGGAAATGGCGTTACTCGACGACCCCCTGTTCGAGCAGGTGATGCTGGTCGGTGAAGGACGCGCCTATCTCGTGCTGCTGGCCGTGACCCAGGAAAGCGATGAAAGAACCTTGATCAAACACGCCAAAGCCCGGCTCAAATCGTTTTCCCGCTGGGTGCGGGTGCGCCGGGTGATCGCCTTGCGGGAACCGTGGACGCTGGCGGAGGGCCTGCTGACGACTACCCTCAAGGTCAAGCGCAACGCGGTGTACGACAAGTATCGCGAGCGGATCGAGAGTGTTTACCGTAATGGAATCAGAACGGTTTGACGACGACCAGAATCACCACGGCGACCAGAATCAGCACCGGGAATTCGTTGAACCAGCGATAGAAGACGTGGCTATGGCGGTTGCAGTCATCACGGAAATCCCTGAGCAATTTGCCGCAATACACATGGTAAATCAGCAGCACCGTCACTAGAGCCAGCTTGACGTGCAGCCAGCCGCCAAAAAAACCGAAGCCGAGCCACAGCCACAGACCGAGAGGAACCGCCACCATTGCGCTGGGCGTCATGATGCCACGGTAGAGCTTGCGCTCCATCACCTTGAAACGCTCGATGCTGACGGCGTCTTCGCTCATGGCGTGATAAACGAACAGTCTCGGCAGATAGAACAGCGCGGCGAACCAGGTCACCACGGCGATGATGTGAAATGCTTTGATCCAGAGCATGATCATATTCAGTTACCTGTTAAAGTCATCGCAACTATAGCGTATCGGGGGCAAGGGTGAAAGCAGGAAAAATGTGGGCGCGGGTCAAAAAATACCGGCCGGACTGGTTGACGCTGGTTCTGCTCGGGCTGATCGTCTATGTCTGGTTCCGTCCACCGGCTTGGGTGTCGGATGAAAACCGCATGGCGCAGGAAGTGAAAGTGGCGTTGCTGGACGGCAGGCAAATCAGCTTGGAACAGTTGCGCGGCAAGGTCGTGCTGGTCAATTTCTGGGCAACCTGGTGCCCCTACTGCCGCCACGAAATGCCCGACATGGAGCGCTTCTATAGCGATTACCGGGATCAGGGCTTCGAAATTCTGGCCCTGAGCCAGGATGACGCGCCGGAGCCGGTGCGCCAGTTCCTGGCGAAAGAAGCCTACCTGTTTCCGGTGGCGATGGCGCAGGCTGGACAGGGCGCCGCCCTAGGCGGCGTGAGCCGGTTGCCGACTTCGTTTCTTATCGACAAACAAGGCCGGGTGCGCCACAAAATCAACGGGCAGGTGCACTATGCCCGGCTGGAGGGCCTGGTGAAACCATTGCTGGATGAGAAGGCCCGTCCGTAGGTTGGGCACGGAGTGCCCAACAAATAATTTGGGGGTGTTGTGATTTTGGGTTTGTCGGGCACGGGGTGCCCGACCTACATGCCGGCAAAGTGCCGCCCCCGCTAGAGTTCAATCCCCTGGCTGTGCAGGTATTCCTCGTAATCACCGGAGAAATGCTTGAAACCGCCCTTGCCGTCGAGTTCCAGCACCTGGGTAGCGAGTGACGAGATCAACTGGCGATCGTGGCTGACGAAGATCAGCGTGCCCTTGAACTGCTCCAGCGCGAGGTTAAGGGATTCGATCGATTCCATATCCATGTGGTTGGTCGGTTCGTCCATCACCAGCACGTTGGGCCGCTCCAGGATCAGCTTGCCGTAGAGCATGCGGCCCTTTTCGCCGCCGGACAGCACCTTGACCGACTTCTTGGAATCGTCGCCGGTAAACAGCAAGCGACCGAGGGTGGCGCGGATGATCTGGTCGTCATCGCTCTTGCGCCCCCAGCGCTCCATCCATTCGAACAGGGTCATGTCATCCTCGAATTCGGCATGATGATCCTGGGCGAAGTAGCCGATCTTGGCCTTTTCCGCCCATTTCACGCTGCCCTGGTCGGGCTCGATCTCATCCACCAGGATTTTCAGCAGGGTGGATTTGCCAGCGCCGTTGGGGCCGATGATGGCGAGGCGCTGGCCGGCGTCGAGCAGCAGGTTGAGGCCGTGGAACAGTACCTTGTCGTAGCCTTTGGCGACCTCCAGCAGCTCCACCGCCTGACGGTGCAGTTTTTCCCGGTCGTCGGTTTCGAAGCGAATGTACGGGTTCTGGCGGCTGGAGGGTTTGACTTCGACCATGCCAGACTTGAGCTTGTCAACCTGCCTGGCGCGGCTGGTCGCCTGGCGAGCCTTGGAGGCATTGGCGGAGAAGCGGGCGACAAACGCGTTCAGTTCGGCGACCATTTCCTTTTTCTTGGCGTTGTCGGAAAGTAGCCGCTGGCGCGCCTGCGTAGAGGCGACCATGTACTCGTCGTAGTTGCCGGGATAAATGCGGATCTCGCCGAAATCCAGATCGGCCATGTGGGTGCACACGCTGTTGAGGAAGTGCCGGTCGTGCGAGATGATGATCATGGTGCTGGCGCGTGCGTTGATCATGTCTTCCAGCCAGCGGATGGTGTTGATGTCGAGGTTGTTGGTGGGCTCGTCCAGCAGCAGGATGTCGGGATCTGAAAACAGCGCTTGCGCCAGCAGCACGCGCAGCTTGAAGCCGGGGGCAACTTCCTTCATCGGCCCGGTGTGCAGCCCGACCGGAATGCCGACACCAATCAGCAGCTCACCGGCGCGCGATTCGGCGGTGTAACCGTCCAGTTCTCCGAACAGGGTTTCCAGCTCCGCAGCGCGCATGTAGTCGTCCTCGGTCGCTTCCGGGTTGGCGTAGATCGTGTCCTTTTCCAGCTTTACTTTCCACAGTTCGGTGTTGCCCATCATCACCACGTCGAGCACCACGTTGTCCTCATAGGCGAACTGATCCTGGCTCAACTTGCCGAGGCGTTCGCCGGGGTCGATCGAGACGTTGCCCGAGGAGGGTTCGAGGTCGCCGCCGAGGATTTTCATGAAGGTTGACTTGCCGCAGCCGTTGGCGCCGATCAGGCCATAGCGGTTGCCGTCGCCGAATTTGACCGAAACGTTTTCAAACAGGGGCTTTGCCCCGAATTGCATGGTGATGTTGAAGGTGGAGATCAATGTGGAACTACCCTGAATTGTGCTGTAAAAACCGAGTATTATACCAAATGACGAGCAAAATATGCAGCCCTTTCTCGCGTCGGAACCGGTTCTCCTGCTGGAGTCCTGACGAGCCCGGCCTTATCCGCTACAATTATCATCACTTCCGAACTTTTCATGGACAGCCATGGTTCCCCATTTAACTACCGCGCTTACCGGCCCTCTGCTCGCTTTGGAGCAGCATATTCTGGACGCGCAGCCGCGCATCGAGCATTGGTTCCGCACCCAATGGCGGGATCACGCCGCGCCGTTCTACGCCTCGGTGGACTTGCGCAACAGCGGCTTCAAACTCGCCCCGGTGGATACCAATTTGTTCCCCGGCGGGTTTAACAACCTGAACCGCGATTTCATGCCGCTTTGCGTGCAGGCAGCGATGTCGGCAGTGGAGAAGGTTTGTCCCGTGGCGCAGCGATTTCTGCTGATCCCGGAAAATCACACCCGTAATACCTTTTACCTGCAGAACGTGGTGGCGCTCGCCTCCATTCTGCGACATGCCGGTTTGCAGGTGCGCATCGGCAGCCTGCTGCCAGAAATCACCGCGCCCACCACGCTGGATTTGCCGGATGGTTCGGCCCTGACGCTGGAGCCGCTAACGCGCGATGGCGACCGTTTGAGGCTGGACGGCTTCGACCCCTGCGCGATTCTGCTCAACAATGACCTTTCGGCGGGGATCCCCGATATTCTGAAAGACCTCGATCAGCCGGTGATCCCACCCTTGGGCGCGGGATGGTACACCCGACGCAAATCCGGTCATTTCAGTGTTTACAATCAGGTCGCCGAGGATTTCGCCAAGCTGGTTCACATCGACCCCTGGCTGATCAACCCGTTTTTTGCCACTTGCGGCGAGATCGATTTTCAGGAGCGGCGCGGCGAGGAGTGTCTGGCGACCCATGTCGACGAACTGCTCGGCGATATCCGCGAAAAATACCGGGAATACGGCGTCAACGAAGAGCCTTTCGTCATCGTCAAAGCGGATGCCGGCACTTATGGCATGGGCATCATGACGGTGAAAGACGCCTCCGAAGTGCGGGGTCTGAACCGCAAGCAGCGCAACAAGATGGCAGTGGGCAAGGAAGGAGTGGAGGTTACCGACGTGATTATTCAGGAAGGGGTCTACACTTTCGAGAGCATCGCCGATGCGGTAGCCGAACCGGTGGTGTACATGATGGATCACTTTGTTATCGGTGGTTTCTACCGCGTTCATACCGGCCGCGGCAAGGACGAGAACCTGAATGCGCCGGGGATGCGCTTCGAACCGCTGGCCTTCGAGACCGCCTGCACCCTGCCGGATTGCGCCGCCGCGCCCGATGCCGCGCTCAACCGTTTCTACGCCTATGGCGTGGTAGCCCGGCTGGCGTTGCTGGCGGCGGCGATCGAGCTGGAGCGGCTGGCGCCCAATTCATAACAAGTGTCCTTTGCCATTGCTCCTTCTCCTGCGGGGAGAAGGTTGGGATGAGGACAGCCCGCTTGCACCCGCAAGGAGTGTCCCCGCCGAGAGCGGCAGCAAAGCTGCTCGCACTGGCGAGACGGGATTGAGGAGAGGGCTTCATGGCTCGGAAATCCCGGATAAAGCTTGCCGCTTTTCCTAGCAGCCTGACTGCTCGGCCTGCCGAAGGCCTTGCAACTTCTCTGACCAAGGTCAATAATGTACACTTTAATGTTCATTGCTATGTCATGGAGAAACTTTGATGCGTGAAGCCACTTTTACTGAATTGCGCAACAACGCCAAAATTTATTTTGATGCGGTCGAGGGCGGAGAGACCGTGCTAATCTATCGAAACGGTAAACCGGTAGCCGAAATCGTGCCGCTCAGGAAAGAAACGCCATCCTGGAAAAAGCCCGCCTCGCCTTTGGCGATCAAGGGTCTTTCTCTGAGCCGGGAGATTTTGAACGACCGCGAAGAATCGGCGGCATGAGGGTGTTTTTCGACACCTCGGCATTCGCCAAACGGTATATTCGGGAAGACGGTTCGCAACAAGTGCTGGCCCTGTGCGGCCAAGCCGATGCGTTGGCGGTGAGCGTCATCTGCTTGCCCGAGATGGTGTCCACCCTGTCCCGCCTGGTGCGTGAAGCGAAACTCTCGGACGGTCAATATCGCGCAGCGAAGAAACGGGTTCTGGCCGATCTCGATGATGTGGATATGTGCGAAATCACGCCATCCGTCATGGCGAATACGCTCCGTTTTCTGGAAGATAATCCGCTGCGGGCAATGGATGCCATTCATCTCGGTTGCGCCGTGGCCTACCAGCCCGATGTTTTCGTGTCGGCCGACCGCCGACAGATCGGTGCGGCGGTTCAAATTGGCCTCAATACCGTGGATTTGTCTGGAGCGTAGCGCGGCATTTTGTCTGCACACATGAAGCTCATGAAACTGGCTATCATTCTTGATCCGCTGGAGTCCATCAAGACCTACAAGGATTCGACCTACGCCGTGATGCGGGCAGCCGCAGGGCGCGGCCATGCGCTCTATGTCATGGAACAGCAGGATGTGATCCTCAGGGACGGGGCGGTTGCCGCCTTTGCGCGCAAGCTCGACCTGATCGATGACGCGCTGCGCTGGTACACGCTGGAAACGCCGGCCTGGCGCACGCTCTCCGACTTCGACGTGACGCTGATGCGCAAGGATCCGCCCTTTGACATGGAATACCTCTACAGCACCTATTTGCTGGAGCTGGCGGAGGCGCAAGGAGCGCGGATTTTCAACCGCCCGGCGGCGATTCGCGACTTCAACGAAAAGCTGTCCACCGCAAAATTCCCAGAATTCACGCCGCCCACGCTGGTCACCCGGCAGGGGGCGCTGATCCGCGAGTTCATCGAAAAACACGGCGACATCATCCTCAAGCCGCTGGATGGAATGGGCGGCAGCTCGGTGTTCCGCATCCAGCGCAACGACCCCAATCTGAACGTAATCATCGAAACCCTGACGCAACTGGGCGCCAGAACCGTGATGGCGCAGCGCACTATCCCGGAGATTTCGCTGGGCGACAAGCGCATCCTGCTGATCGACGGCGAGCCGGCGCCTTATGCGCTGGCTCGCATCCCGAAACCAGGCGAAACCCGTGGCAACCTTGCTGTCGGCGGCAAGGGCGTGGCGCAGCCGCTTTCCGGGCGGGATCGGGAAATTGCCGCCGCGCTGGGGCCGAAACTCAAGGAAGCCGGGCTGTTCCTGGTCGGCCTGGACGTGATCGGCGACTGGCTCACCGAGATCAACGTCACCAGCCCGACCGGGATGCAGGAAATCGCGAACCAGACCGGCTTTGACGTGGCGGGAATGTTTGTGGATGCACTGGAGAGAAAATGCGAGTTCTGAATTTGATAGGGCGGGCACGTTTTTGTGCCCACGCGGACACCGGAGGTTATTTCCGCGTGGGCACAAAAACGTGCCCACCCTACCTGATTGCCATCATCATGGTGATCAGCTTGGCCGGCTGCGCCAGGGAAGCCCCCGTCTACCACGAACAGAGCTTCGTCTTCGGCACGATGGTGGAGGTGACGATTTCCGGTGAGGAAGAGGCGCGCGCCAGGGAGCTGGCAGGCAAGGTGCTGGCCGATTTCGATTACCTACACCGCACCCTGCATGCCTGGGAGCCGGGCGCGCTGTCGCGGATGAATGCGGTGTTCGCGCAAAGCCCGTCCAAAGCGGCGGTCGCGCCCGGTCTGGTCCCGATCATCCGGGATGCCACGCGCCTTTCGGAAATGTCGGGAGGCTTGTTCAATCCCGCTATTGGCAAGCTGATTAAACTCTGGGGGTTCCAGTCCGACGAGTTCCAGCCTCAGCAACCTGATCCGGCGGAAATCAAGGCGCTGGTTCAGGCCAATCCGCGCATGGCCGATATCGTGTTCGAGGGGATTCAGTTTTACAGCAAAAACCCCGCCGTCCAGCTCGATCTGGGCGGCTATGCCAAGGGCTATGCGCTCGATCTGGCGGCGGAATACCTGCGCAGCCAGGGAGTGAAAGGCGCGCTGATCAACATCGGTGGCAATATCATCGCGGTGGGCAGCCGAGGTGGCCAGCCCTGGCGCGTCGGTGTGCAACATCCGCGCAAGGCAACGGCAATTGCCTCGCTGGAGCTACACGACGGCGAAGCGATCGGCACTTCGGGAGATTACCAGCGTTATTTCGAGCTCGGCGGCAAGCGCTACTGCCACATCATCGACCCGCGCACCGGTTACCCGGCGCAGGGCGTACAGGCGGTGACGGTGCTGATTCCCAAGGGGAACCGTGCCGGCACGCTGTCCGATGTCGCCTCCAAGCCGGCTTTTATCGCCGGGGTGAAAGGCTGGAGCGCGGCGGCGAAAGCCATGGGAGTGGAGAGCGCAATGTTGATCGATGAGCGCGGCGAAGTCTACCTGACAGCGGCGATGAAAAAACGTCTGGAGTTTCAGGAAAAGGGGCTGGTGTTTCATGAAGTTCCCTGATTCAGCGGCTTGTCTTTGCGGTAAACTGGCTGTTTTTCGTTTGGCAGGAACCAGGGACTCCCAATGATCGGCATTCTAATCATCGCGCATGGCACTTTGGGCGACAGCTTGATTCACTGCGCCAACCATGTATTCGGTGGCACCCAGCCGCGGTTGCAGCAGTTTGGGGTGGCGGTCCAGGACGATCCTGTCGCGCTGTTGCCGCAGGTGAGGGAGATTATCGAGGGGCTTGACGATGGCGGCGGGGTGCTGGTGCTGACCGACATGTATGGCGCCACGCCGAGCAATATTGCCTGTCGCCTGGTCGAGCCCGGCCGGGTGGAGTGCGTGGCCGGGGTCAACCTGCCGATGCTGGTACGGGCGATCACTTATCGCAACGATCCGCTGGAAGCGCTGGCAGAGAAGGCGCTCTCCGGCGGCCAGGATGGTGTGATTCACATTACCAGTTGTCCGTTCCGCCAAAACGGGGACAAATAGAACGGATAACCAAGGAAGCCTGCGATGTTACAGCAAGACATAGCGATCGTTAACAAGCTCGGCCTGCATGCCCGTGCCTCCGCCAAGCTGACCCAGATGGCGGGCCAGTTCAAGAGCGAAATCTGGATTACGCGCAATGAACGGCGCGTCAACGCCAAAAGCATCATGGGCGTAATGATGCTGGCGGCGAACAAAGGCAGCACCATCCGCTTCGAGATCGACGGTAGCGACGAAGATGCGGCGATGCGGGCTCTGACTACCTTGATCGCCGACCGCTTCGGCGAGGGGGAATGATGGAAAGGACTATCCGTTGTCAGTCGTCAGCCGTCAGCAGGAGCGAGGCGCAATGAGTTTTTCCATGCATGGCGTTGGCGTGTCCGGCGGCATCGCCATCGGCAATGCCCATTTGATTTCCCATGCCATCCTGGAGGTTCCTTATTACGTCCTGCCCTCGGCCCAGATTCCTGACGAAATTACCCGCTTCGAAACGGCGATAACAACCACCCGAAACGAACTGGAGGCATTGCGGGTAAATATCCCCGCCGGTTCACCGGCAGAATTCAGCGCCTTTCTCGGTCTGCACCTGCTGATCCTGGGCGACAACACGCTTTCCAGAACACCGATCGACCTGATCAAGAGCCAGCGTTTTAATGCGGAATGGGCTTTGAAGCAACAGATGGATACCCTGCTCGCGCAGTTCGGACAGATCGAGGACGATTACCTGCGCGAGCGCAAGGCCGATGTGGTGCAGGTGGTGGAGCGCGTCCTCAAGGCTTTGCTGGGCCATTCCAGCTATATGCCTCCGCCGGTCAGCGCCGAGTTGGGCCGCATTCTGGTGGCACATGATTTGAGCCCAGCCGACATGATGCTGTTCAAACAGCAGCCTTTCGCCGCGTTCATCACCGATGTCGGCGGCGCCACCTCGCACACCGCGATTGTCGCCCGCAGTCTGAACATCCCCTCGATCGTAGCGCTACACCACGCGCATCAACTGATCCGCGAAAACGAGCTGCTGATTGTCGACGGCCAGCAGGGCGTGGTGATCGTCAACCCGGACCGGCAGATTCTGGCCGAATACAAGCTGCGCCAGAGCCAGTGGGAAATCGAGAAGCAGAAACTCAAGCGCCTCAAATCCACTGCCGCCGCCACTCTGGATGGCACTGCGGTGGAACTGCATGCCAATATCGAATTGCCGCAGGACATCCCGCAGGTCAAGGCATCCGGCGCCACCGGCATTGGCCTGTTCCGCAGCGAATTCCTGTTCCTCAACCGCGACGATTTGCCGGACGAGGAGGAGCAGTTTGCCGCCTACCGCAAGGTGGCGCAGGACATGAAGGGGCTGCCGGTGACCATTCGCACCCTGGACCTGGGCGCGGACAAGCAGCTTCGCTTCGCCGACCGCAGCGGCGACAACCCCGCCCTGGGGCTGCGCGCCATCCGCCTGTGCCTGGCCGAGCCGCAGATGTTCCATACCCAGTTGCGAGCGATTCTGCGCGCCTCCCATTACGGCAAGGTTCGTCTTCTCATCCCGATGCTGTCGTCGCTTTCCGAGCTGCGCCAGACTCTGCACCTGATCGGACACGCCAAGCAGGAGCTGGCTCAGGAGAGCGTCCCTTTCGACACCCTCATTCCGGTCGGTGGCATGATCGAAATTCCCGCAGCGGCGCTTTCGGCGCAAGCCTTCGCCAAGAGCCTCGATTTTCTTTCCATCGGCACCAACGACCTGATCCAGTACACCCTGGCGATCGACCGTACCGACGATACCGTGGCGCACCTCTATGATCCTCTCCACCCGGCGGTACTGCAGCTCATCGCCATGAGCATTGCCGCCGCCGACCGTGCGGGCATTCCGGTTTCGGTGTGCGGCGAAATGGCGGGCGATGCCAAACTCATCCGCCTGCTGCTCGGTCTCGGGCTGCGCCAGTTTTCCATGCACCCGGCGCACGTGCTCACGGTCAAGCAACAGATCCTGACATCCGACCTGCCCCACCTCACCGGCGTGGCTCAGAAAATGCTCAAAACATACGAACCGGAGAAGCTTCACCAGTTGCTGGCGCGGATGAATGCTTGAATAAACTGTAGGAGCGAGCTTGCCTGCGGTGGACGCCGGTTATCGCGGGCAAGCCCGCTCCTACGTGATTGTCCAAATAGCGTTATAATTCCCGCCATGCACTCGCAACCCAACTCCGTCGGCATCATCACCCCGCAGACCGCACACTTCGATACGCCGATTGTCCTGAAAAGCGGCGCAACGCTGGACAGCTACGACCTGGTTTACGAAACCTACGGCGTGCTGAACACGGACAAATCCAACGCCATTCTGGTTTGCCACGCGCTTTCCGGCCATCACCATGTCGCCGGCTTCCATTCCGAACAGGAGAAGCGGCCGGGTTGGTGGGACAACATGATCGGCCCCGGCAAGCCGGTGGATACCGAACGTTTTTTTGTCGTCGGCCTCAACAACCTGGGCGGCTGCCACGGGTCGACCGGGCCTTCCAGCATCGACCCAAAAACCGGCCAGCCTTATGGCAAGGATTTCCCGTTCGTGACGGTGGAAGACTGGGTGGAAGCCCAAACCCGTCTCGCCGACCGGCTCGGCATCGAGACCTTCGCCGCGATCATGGGCGGTAGCCTGGGCGGAATGCAGGTGCTGTCGTGGAGCATCCTCCATCCACAACGCGTGCGCCATGCCCTGGTGATCGCCGCCGCGCCGTGGTTGACGGCGCAGAACATCGCTTTCAACGACGTGGCGCGGCAGGCGATTCTGACCGACCCGGATTTTCACGGCGGCAACTTCTATCAGCACGGCGTCATTCCACGGCGCGGCCTGCGCCTGGCGCGGATGCTCGGCCACATCACCTATTTGTCGGACGACGTGATGGGCGAAAAATTTGGCCGCATCCTGAAGAACGAGGTGTTCCAGTTCGGCTACGGCGTGGAGTTCGAAGTCGAATCCTACCTGCGCTACCAGGGCGACAAGTTCGCCGACAGCTTCGATGCCAACACCTATTTGCTGATGACCAAGGCGCTCGATTACTTCGACCCCACCCACCACCACCGCAGCAGCCTGAGCGCGGCGCTCAAGCCCGCCAGCGCCGATTTCCTGGTGGTGTCTTTCACCAGCGACTGGCGCTTCGCGCCCTCGCGCTCGCGCGAAATCGTCAAGGCGCTGCTGGATAACAACCTCAACGTGAGCTACGCGGAAATTACTGCGGCGCACGGTCACGATGCCTTCCTCATGCCCGACCCGCATTATCACCGCCTGGTGCGCACCTACATGAGCAACGCCGCCGAGGAGCTGGGATTATGATCGCGCGCGCCGATTTCGCCGCCATCGCGCGCTGGGTCCCGCCCAACGCCAAGGTGCTCGACCTCGGCTGCGGCGACGGCAGCCTGCTCAAATACCTGAAGGAAACCCGCAACGCCCACGGCTACGGCATCGAGATCGCCGATGCCAACATCATCGCATGCGCCGGGAAGGGCGTGAACGTGATCCAGATGGACTTGGAGGCAGGGCTGTCCGAATTCGAGCCGCAATCGTTCGACTTCGTGATCCTGTCGCAAACCTTGCAGGCGATGCGCAACATCGAGCTGGTGGTGAAGGAAATCCTGCGCGTCGGCAAACACGGCATCGTCACCATCCCCAACTTCGGCTACTGGCGCCACCGCTTGCAGATTATCGGGGGGCGGATGCCGGTGTCGCGGGACCTGCCCTACCAGTGGTACGATACGCCCAACATCCATCTCTGCACCTTCGTTGATTTCGAGGCGTTCTGCCGCGACCATGGCGTACACATCCTCGAACGCCATGTCATGTGCGATGGCAAGGATGTGAGTTTGCTGCCGAACCTGCTGGGGAATTTAGCGGTATATCGGTTTGAGAGCAGGGGATAGGGACGAGTTCGTAGGATTACGTGGGAGCGACCTCCTGGTCGCGAATCGTTGAATTCGCGACCAGGAGGTCGCTCCCACACCCATCCTACCCAGTCTAAAACATCGCCAACCGGTACAAGCCCAGCACGCCGAAGCCCGCCACCAGTAGCCCAGCGGTGAGGCGCACCCCCCGGTGCTGCATGAAGCTTTTGAGTTGCCGGGCGAAATAGCCCATCGCCAGCAGGTTGGGCAACGTGCCCAGGCCGAACGCAAGCATGATCATTCCGCCGGTAGCGGCGCTGCCGCTGGCCATCGCGGCCACCAGCACGCTGTAGACCAGGCCACACGGCACCCAGCCCCACAGTGCTCCCAAGGCGAAAGCCTGCGGTACCGAACGCACCGGCAGCAGCTTTTTCGAGTAAGGTTGCAGGCGCCGCCAGATGACGCTGCCGAGGCGCTCAAGCTGCACCACCGCGTGGGAAAGTCCGGCCAGATACAGGCCCAGGAAAACCAGCAGCAAGTTGGCAATCAGGTACAGGGCCTGTTTGACCGGCAGCATGTCGGAGAGCATCATGCTGCTCGCTCCGGCCGCGCCCACCAGCACTCCGGCCGCGCCATAGCTGGCGATGCGGCCCAGGTTGTAGGCCAGATGGAAACGCCATTGCGGCACATCAGCCGGCATTTGCAGGCTCAACGCACCAACAATGCCGCCGCACATGCCGACGCAGTGGGTGCCGCCGAGCAGGCCGACCAGCAGCGCCGAGATCAGGCTGACTTCAGGCATGGTTTTTGAGGTGTAAATAGGACATGGCCGACCATTTTGACACAGCCGGCCCTGCCCCACCAAGTTATGTAGTTGCGTAGGTCGGGCACCCCGTGCCCGACAAACCCAAAATCACCATGCCCCCATCATTCGTCGGGCACGGGGTGCCCGACCTACATGCTGCTATTTCTGCCGTGCCTTTTCAGGTAAGGTAGCGTCTCCGATTATTGTTATTCCCGTATGTCTGAAAATTCCTCTCTGTGGCGGGCGATCTTCACCCGCAAAATGCTCATTTGCGTTTTCACCGGCTTCAGTTCCGGCCTGCCGCTGTATTTCCTGATTGGCCTGGTGCCGGCGTGGCTGCGCTCCGAACAGGTTGACCTCAAGGTGATCGGCCTGTTCGCGCTGATCCAGATGCCTTATATCTGGAAATTCCTCTGGTCGCCGTTGCTCGATCACTATGCCTGGCCGAAGCTGGGTCGGCGGCGCGGCTGGATGCTGTTGACCCAGATTGCGCTGCTGCTTTCGGTGCCGCTGTTCGGCTGGTTCGAGCCGAAGCTGGATCTTTGGAGCATCGCCTACCTGGCCCTGGCGGTCGCTTTCTTTTCTGCCACGCAGGATGTCGTGCTGGATGCCTTTCGGCGGGAAATCCTGTTCGATGTCGAACTCGGGTTGGGCAACGCCATCCACGTCAACGCCTACCGCCTCGCCGGTCTGGTGCCGGGCTCGCTGTCCCTGATCCTGGCCGACCATTTGCCGTGGAGCAGCGTATTTCTGATCACCGCCCTGTTCATGCTGCCCGGCATCATGATGACGCTGATGGTGACCGAGCCCGATCTCGTCAAATCCGGCCCGGGAACGTTGCGGGCGGCGGTGGTCGAGCCGTTCCGCGAGTTCATCAACCGCCAGGGCTGGCGTTCCGCCTTGCTGATCCTCGGCTTCATCTTTCTCTACAAGCTCGGCGACAGCATGGCCACCGCCCTGGCGACGCCGTTCTATCTCGACATGGGCTTCAGCATGACCGACATCGGCCTGATCGCCAAGCACGCCGGCCTGTGGCCCAGCGTCATCGGCGGGCTGCTGGGCGGGGTGTGGATGATGCGCCTCGGCATCAACCGCGCGCTGTGGCTGTTCGGCGTGGTGCAGGTGGTGTCGGTTCTGGGTTTCGCCGCGCTGGCGCTGGTCGGCCACGACAAGGTCGTGCTCGCCCTGGTGATCGGCTTCGAAGCCTTGGGAGTCGGCCTGGGAACGGCGGCCTTCGTCGCCTTCATCGCCCGCACCACCCACCCGCTTTATACCGCCACCCAATTCGCCCTGTTCACCAGCTTGGCTGCGGTGCCGCGCGCGTTCATCAATGCTTCCACCGGATTTCTGGTCGAGCAGATGGGGTGGTTCGCCTTCTTTTTGTTGTGTGCGGTGTTGGCGTTGCCGGGAATGGCGTTGTTGTTCAAGGTCGCGCCCTGGCGGGATGGCGGGGATCGGTATTTGTAGTTGGGTTTTGCGCGCAGCGCACAAACATGCGCTACGGTACTGGGTTGCATAACATACGGGTAGCATATTTAGCTATATTCCCTCTTCATGTAATAATGCCAAAGGCGCCAGCCTCCGCCTGTTTCCTTCTCCGCCGACCAAAATTAAGATGTCGAATCGTGGGGCCATGACTTCGAGATCAGCACGTCAATTCACATGTGAATCTCAGGGGGCGCGCCTTGTTTCAGCTTTCAGCTCTAAACCATGGCCCCCATTTCTTAACCTTCAATCGCCAAATGGATTAATCACGCCCACACCCGTAGGCGCAAAATGCCGGGTATTCCTTGTCGCGACTTGCAAGCCGTGGGTAAGCGCTGTGGCGGCGATCAGCAGGTCGGCTCCGTCATTCCCCAGTTGAGCGGATAGAACCCCCCAGCGACGGGATATGGCGGGGGTGACGGGCAACACCCGGTCGCCGTAAAGGCGCAACAAATCCTCGATCCATTGGGTGAGAGAGGCGGCGAAAACGGGATCGCTCACCCGTTTTTTTTCGATGCCGCGCTCGATTTCACCTATGCTCACTACGCTGAGAAATAGATCGCTGTCCCGAAAACTCGTCAGCCAGCGCACCACTTCCGGTGATGGTTGGCGTTTGCGCAATTCCGAAAGCACGACGGTATCCAGCAGGATCATGAGAAATCCACATCGCGCAGAGCCAGGGAGGGGCGTTCAGCGGCTTCTTCGTCCTTGGGCATGGCCAGCAGATGGGCAACAAAACCCGGGGCTGCCGCGTGTGCGCTAAGTTGCAGGGATTCGAAGTCCTGCTCGGAAAGAACCACTACCGCTTGCTTGCCGCGGCGGGTAATGTGCTGGGGTTCGCCGCGCAAGGCGGCCTCTACCACTTGACTGAACTGGGTTTTGGCGTCCTGAAGCCGCCACTGGCTTGCGCGCATGTCATTTCCTTTGGGCTGGTCAGATTATCTGACCTGATTATGATCGCCAGTATAGTGAACGTCAAGGGCAGCCCCGAGCCAGAGCGCTACATCAGAACGACCAGTCGTAATCCACCGTCAGCGGCGCATGATCGCTGAAGCGCTGTTCCTTATAAACCGTAGCACCTTTCGCCGTCGCGGCGATGCCCGGCGTAGCGATCTGGTAGTCGATGCGCCAGCCGACATTCTTGGCCCAGGCCTGGCTGCGGTTCGACCACCAGGTATAGGCTTCGCCGGTGGCTTCCGGGTGTAGCCGGCGGTAGACGTCGACCCAGCCGATTTCGTCGAATACCTTGGTCAGCCAGGTGCGTTCTTCGGGCAGGAAACCGGAGTTTTTCCGGTTGGATTTCCAGTTTTTCAGGTCGATCTCTTTGTGAGCGATGTTCCAGTCGCCGCACAGCACCACTTCCCGTCCTTCGGCCTTGAGTGCGGCCAGGTGAGGGGCGAAATAGTCCATGAAGCGGAATTTCGCTGCTTGCCGTTCCTCGCCGCTGGAGCCGGAAGGCAGGTAGAGCGAGATGACGCTCAACTTGCCGAAATCGGCTTGCAGGTAGCGGCCTTCGGCGTCGATTTCGGCGATGCCCATGCCCTCGACTACATTGTCCGGTTGTTTGCGGCTGTAGATGCCCACGCCGCTGTAGCCTTTCTTCTCGGCGGGATGGAAGTAGCCATGAAAGCCTTGTGGGGCGCGCATCTCCGGCGTCAGGTCGGGCAGCTGCGCCTTGAGCTCCTGCAGGCAGACGATGTCGGCCTGCTGTTGGGGCAGCCATTCGAACAGCCCTTTGCTGGTGGCAGAGCGGATGCCGTTAAGATTCAGCGTTATAATGCGCAATCGATTTCTCCGGGAAAAAGGTCAAGCATGCAGGATTTTCGTCAGGATTTTATTCGCTTCGCCATCGAGCGCAATGTGTTGTGCTTCGGCGAATTCAAGACCAAGGCCGGACGGCTTAGCCCCTACTTCTTCAATACCGGCCTGTTCAACGACGGCGCATCCCTCGGGCAGCTGGCGCAATTTTACGCCAAAGCCATTCTTTCCGCCCCGTTCCCGTTCGACATGATTTTCGGCCCGGCCTACAAGGGCATTCCCCTGGTGGCGGCGATCGCGGTGGCCCTGGCCGGGCACGGACGGAATTTTCCGTTCAGCTTCAACCGCAAGGAAACCAAGGATCACGGCGAGGGCGGCGCCATCATCGGCGCGCCGCTGGCCGGGCGGGTGCTGATCGTGGACGACGTGATTTCGGCTGGCACCTCGGTACGCGAATCGGTGACCCTGATCAAGGCAAACGGGGCCGAGCCCTGCGGCGTGATGATCGCGCTTGACCGGCAGGAGCGCGGCACGGGCGAGTTGTCCGCGACCCAGGAAGTGACGCAGGGCTACGGCATCCCGGTGGTCAGCATCGCCACGTTGGATGACATGATCGGCTACTTGCGGCAAAAGCCGGAGATGGCGCAAAATCTGCAAGCGGTTTTGGAATACAAGAATCAATATGGCGTTTCCTAAAGGGGTCACTATGCGCATTCGCTTCTCATTGTTGTTGATCCTGCTTGCCAGCTTTCCGGCTATAGCGGGGAAGCTGTATTCCTGGGTGGACGAGCAGGGGAAAACCCATTATGGCAACACCGTCCCGCCCCAGTATGCCCAACAGGGCAACGCCGAGCTTAACCAGAAAGGCGCGGTGGTCAAGAAAACCGACCCCGCCCTGACGCCGGCGCAGCGCAAAGCCAAGGAAGAGGAGCTGGCGCAGCAGAAGGAGGAAGAGAAGAAGAAGCTGGAACAAAAACGCCGCGACAAGGCGCTGCTCAATACCTACACTACGGAGAAGGAAATCGACCTGGTACGCGACCGTAACCTGCAACAGGGCGAACTCCAGCTTCAGAGCATGGAATTGCGCGCCAAGCAGGTCCAGCCACGCCTCGATCAAGCTCGGAAACGGGCGGGTGTCCTGGTCGCCAAGAAGAAGCCGTTGTCGCCTGATTTACAGCAGGAAATTGAGGAAGCCGAAAAAGAGATACAGCACCTGCAGGAAATGATCCAGCAGAAGCGCGTGGAAATGGATTCGATTCGCGCCAGGTTCGAGGATGACAAGAAGCGTTTTCGCGAACTGCGCCAGATCGAGGATACTGCGAAGAAGTAGTGCGTGACGCCGCCGGTGGCTGATGTGCCCCGGCGTTCCGGTTTCAGCCGGCCAGCCTCTTCTTCAGGATTTCGTTGAGCTGCGCCGGGTTGGCCTTGCCCTTGCTGGCTTTCATCGCCAGTCCGACGAAGAAGCCGAACACCTTTTCCTTCCCGCTACGATATTCGGCGACCTGTGCCGGGTTGACGGCAATAATCTCATCCACGATCTTCTCGATCGCGCCGCTGTCGGATACCTGCTTCAATCCCTTGGCCGCTATGATGGCGTCGGCATCGCCCTCGCCTGCCCACATCGCAGCAAACACTTCCTTGGCGATCTTGCCAGAAATGGTGCCGTCCACAATGCGTTTCAGCAGTCCGGCGAGTTGGCCGGCGGCAATCGGAGAGTTTGTGATCTCAAACCCTTCTTTATTGAGCTGGGCAGACAGGTCGCCCATGATCCAGTTGGCGCAAAGCTTGGCCTCTTCGCCGAGCGTGGCGGTGGCGTCCTCGAAATAGGCTGCCAGCTCACGCGATGCGGTGAGAATGTCGGCATCGTAAGCGGGCAGGCCGTAGTCGCTTACGAAGCGCTCGCGCATTGCCTGCGGCAGTTCCGGCATGGTGGCGCGGGCTTGGTCGAGGAAGACCTCGCCCACCACTAACGGCAGCAGGTCGGGGTCGGGGAAGTAGCGGTAGTCGTTGGCTTCTTCCTTGGAGCGCATTGAGCGCGTCTCGTCCCGGTCGGGGTCGTAGAGGCGGGTTTCCTGAACGATGCGGCCACCGTCCTCAAGGACTTCGATCTGGCGGCGGACTTCAAAGTCGATGGCTTTTTCCATGAACTTGAAGGAGTTGAGGTTCTTGATTTCGCAGCGGGTGCCGAGCGTTTCCACGCCCATGGGCCGCACCGAAACATTGGCGTCGCAGCGGAACGAACCCTCCTGCATGTTGCCATCGCATATACCGATCCAGCGCACCAGGGAATGCAGCTTTTTGGCATAAGACACCGCTTCGGCGCTGCTGCGCAGGTCGGGCTCGGTGACGATCTCGATCAGCGGCGTGCCGGCGCGGTTGAGGTCGATGCCGGTCATGCCGTGAAAGTCCTCATGCAGCGATTTGCCGGCATCCTCTTCCAAATGGGCGCGGGTGATGCGGACTGTCTTTTCTCTATCACCCACCTGAATCTGGAGCGTTCCTCCTTCAGCCACAATGGGCAGTGCTAGCTGGGTGGTCTGGTAACCTTTGGGCAAATCCGGGTAGAAGTAGTTCTTGCGCTCGAACACCGACCTGCGGTTGATCCGTGCGCCGATAGCCAAGCCGAACTTGACCGCTTTTTCCGCCGCCACACGGTTGAACACCGGCAGCACGCCGGGCAGGGCGATGTCCACCGCGCAGGCCTGGGTGTTGGGCTCAGCGCCATACGCGGTGGGCGCGCCGGAGAAGATCTTGGAGAGCGTGTTGAGCTGGGCATGCGTTTCCAGCCCGATGACGATTTCCCACTGCATGTTTTAAATCCTTTTATTTGCCACAGAGCCATGTAGGTTGGGCACCCCGTGCCCAACAAATGATTGGGGGTGATAATTTTGGGTTTGTTGGGCACGGGGTGCCCAACCTACATAACTACAATCCTTGGGGTATCCGCGTATGCCAGTCGGTCGCCTTCTGGTACTGATGCGCGACGTTGAGCATTTTCGCTTCGCTGAAATAGTTGCCGATGATCTGCAAGCCCACCGGTCTGCCGTTCGCGCCGAAGCCGACGGGCACGGACATGCCGGGCAGGCCGGCGAGGTTGACGGCGATGGTGTAGATGTCCGACAGATACATCGAAACCGGGTCGTCGCTTTTCTCACCGAGGTTGAACGCGGTGGTCGGCGCGGTCGGCCCCATGATGACGTCGCACCGCGCGAAGGCGTCGGTGAAATCCTGCGCGATCAGGCGGCGCAGTTTCTGCGCTTTCAGGTAATAGGCGTCGTAATAGCCGGCGGACAGCACATAAGTGCCGATCATGATGCGCCGCTTCACCTCCGCGCCGAAGCCCTGCGCCCGGCTTTTGCCGTACATGTCGGTCAAATCGGTGTATTCCGGTGCGCGGTAGCCGTAGCGCACGCCGTCGAAGCGGGCGAGGTTGGAAGAGGCTTCCGCCGGGGCGAGGACATAATACACCGGCACCGCCAGCTTGCTGTTGGGCAGCGATATTTCGACGGTTTGCGCGCCCAGCTTGCGGTATTCCGCCAGGGCGGCTTCGATGGCTTGCGCCACGTCGGCGGACAGTCCGGCGGCGAAATATTCCCTGGGCAGGCCGATACGCAGCCCCTTGAGCGGTTGTTCCAGGTCGCGGCCGTAGTCTTCTTTGTCCCGTTCCAAGCTGGTCGAGTCGCGCAAGTCGAAGCCGGCCATCACGTTGAGTAGCAGAGCGCAATCTGCGGCGCTCTTCGCCATCGGGCCGCCCTGGTCGAGCGAGGAAGCGAAGGCGATCATGCCGTAGCGCGACACCACGCCGTAGGTTGGCTTGATGCCGGTGATGCCGGTGAGCGCGGCGGGCTGGCGGATGGAGCCGCCGGTGTCGGTGCCGGTGGCGGCGGGCGCCAACCGCGCCGCAACTGCCGCCGCCGAGCCGCCCGAGCTGCCACCGGGCACAGCATCAAGGTCCCAGGGGTTCTTCACCTTGCCGTAATACGAGGTTTCGTTGGACGAGCCCATGGCGAATTCGTCCATGTTGGTCTTGCCCAAGTTGACCGCGCCGGCGCGATTGAACTGTTCGATCACGTGGGCGTCATAAGGCGAGACGAAATTGTGCAGCATCTTCGAGCCGCAGGTGGTGAGCCAGCCTTTGGCGCAGTAAATGTCCTTCTGCGCCACCGGAATGCCGGTGAGCGGCCCGGCTTGGCCGGATGCGATCAATCCATCGGCGGCCTGGGCCTGCGCCAGACTCTTGTTTTCGTCTATCGTGATGAAGGCGTTGAGCTTGGGGTTCAGCTCCCGGATGCGCCCGAGAAAGGTCTGCGTCAGCTCGACACTGGAGATTTTCTTTAAGGCCAGTTGGGCCGAGAGTTCTTTTAGAGATGTGTTGATCATTTTTTCGTGAGGCGTTGGGGGTGAGGCGTTAGGGGAAAAGGCGGAGGGGTTCCTCACCCCTCACCCCTCTCGCCTCACCAGTTACTCGATGACTTTGGGGACGAGATACAAACCGGACTCGACTTGCGGGGCGATGGCCTGGAATTTTGCGCGCAGGTCGGGTTCGGTGGCAACGTCGTCGCGTAGCCGCAGCACCAGGTCCTGGGCGTGCGCCATCGGCTCGATGCCGGTGGTGTCGACGGCCTGCATTTCCTCGACCAGGCTGAGGATGTTGGAGAGTTGCTGCAAATAGCCCGGCATTTCGGCATCGATCACCGCAATGCGGGCAAGATGAGCAATGCGCTTCACATCGGCCAGATTCAATGACATAAAAATTCATCCCGAGAACTTTAAAGCGATACACGTAAAATGGTATCATGTTTTATTTAATCGACGCACCTCATTCACTGGAATTAAGCAATGATGTTTGGATTCTTACGCGGATACTTTTCCAACGACCTGGCGATTGATCTGGGTACCGCCAACACCCTGATTTTCGTGCGCGGCAAGGGCATCGTCCTGAACGAGCCCTCGGTGGTGGCGATTCGCCAGGAAGGCGGACCTTCTTCGAAAAAAACCATCCAGGCGGTGGGCATAGAGGCGAAGCGGATGCTCGGCCGCACCCCGGGCAACATTACCGCCATCCGCCCAATGAAAGATGGTGTAATCGCCGACTTCACCATCACCGAGCAGATGCTCAAGTACTTCATCAAGAAAATCCACGATTCGCGCATGCTCTCCCCGAGCCCCCGCATTATCATTTGCGTGCCCTGCGGCTCGACCCAAGTGGAGCGGCGCGCTATCCGCGAATCCGCCATCGGCGCCGGCGCAAGGCAAGTTTATCTGATCGAGGAGCCGATGGCGGCGGCGATCGGCGCCGATCTGCCAGTGGCGGAGGCGACCGGCTCAATGGTGGTAGATATCGGCGGCGGCACCACCGAGGTCGGCGTGATTTCCCTCGGCGGCATCGTCTATGCCGCATCGGTACGGGTCGGCGGCGACAAGTTCGACGAAGCCATCATCAATTACATTCGCCGCAACTACGGCATGCTGATCGGCGAAGCTACCGCCGAGAGAATCAAGAAAGAAATCGGCTCCGCCTTCCCCGGCAGCGAAGTGCGCGAGATGGAAGTAAAGGGCCGCAATCTGGCCGAAGGCATCCCGCGCAGCTTCACCATTTCCAGCAACGAAATCCTCGAAGCACTGACCGACCCGCTCAACAGCATCGTCAGTGCGGTCAAGTCGGCCTTGGAGCAGACCCCGCCGGAACTGGGCTCGGATATCGCCGAAAAGGGCATGGTACTGACCGGCGGCGGCGCGCTCCTGCGCGACCTGGATCGTCTGTTGATGGAAGAGACGGGTTTGCCGGTGATCGTCGCCGATGATCCGCTCACCTGTGTGGTGCGCGGCAGCGGCCGGGCGCTCGAGGAAATGGACAAGTTGGGTGGCGTCTTTACGAATGATTAGGCCTGTAGGGTGGGCACGCCTTTGTGCGTGGGAGCGACCTCCCGGTCGCGATTTTCGCGGCGAGGACGCCGCTCCCACAACACAAAGGCGTGCCCACCCTACTGACTAAATGGATCATCAAGCACCACCTTTTTTCAAGCACGGCCCCAGTCCGCTGGCGCGCTTCGTCTTTTTCGCCTCGATTTCCCTGGTGCTTATGCTGCTGGATGCTCGTCTGAACGCACTGGATTCGCTGCGCCAAATCATTTCGGTCGCTGTTGCTCCGCTGCAGCGTCTGGCCATGACTCCCGCTGAACTTCTCGACCGGACCGGCAATTTTTTCGTTACCCAAGAGCGCCTGCAAAACGAGAACGCCATGCTCAGTCAACGGCAGCTGGTACAGGCGGCGCAGTTGCAGCGGATGCAAGCGATGCAGGCGGAAAATGAGCATCTCCGAAAAATTCTCAGTGTTCAGCAGCGGCGCGGTGAAAGCGTGGTGGCGGCTGAAATCATCTATACCGGACGCGATCCGTTTTCACAGAAAATTACCGTGGACAAGGGCTCGACTCATAAAGTCCAGGCCGGGCAACCGGCACTCGACGATATCGGCGTGATCGGCCAAGTCACCCAAGTCTACCCGTTCAGCAGCGAGATCACCCTGCTCACCGACAAGGACCAGGCAATTCCTGTTGAAATCGTTCGCAATGGCGCCCGTGCGATCGCTTTTGGCCATGGTCAGGATGGTGCACTCGAGCTGCCTTTCATGGCGGCCAATGCAGATATCCAGAACGGCGACACCCTGGTTACCTCGGGTATCGATGGTGTTTATCCCGCCGGATTGCCGGTGGGGGTAGTATCGAAAATCGAGCGCAACGCGACTTTTGCCAAGATTACATGTACCCCGAGCGCGGGCGTGAACCGCCACAAGCAGGTTTTAATTCTGATCGGCGAGGTGCGGCGGTTTCGGAAGCCTGAGCTCAACCCGGCGGGTGCAGGAACGACTGGCGGCAAGACGCCGGCTTCGAGAAAGAGAAGGCCCTGACATCATGCATTACCCCGGCGCACCGGAACTGCTTAGACCGGCCAGCTTAAAATTTATCTTGCTGACGCTGGTGAGCGGGTTACTACTTAACCTGTTGCCTTGGTACGGGCTGACGCTGTCGTTTCGTCCGGATTTCGTCGCTCTGGTTCTCCTGTTCTGGGCGATCCACGAACCGCGAAAATTAGGGTTCGCCGCAGCCTGGATCGCCGGATTGATGATGGATATCGGTGATGGCGTGATTTTGGGACAGCATGCTTTTGCCTACACCCTCGGCGTCTATGTTGCGATCATGCTGCATCGGCGTATTCAGCGCTTCACCCTGTGGCAGCAGGCGTCTCACGTGCTGCTACTGCTGTTCTTGCTGCAGACCACGATGTTGATCATTCGGCTGTTCGGCGGCGGTGTTTTCCCCGGCCCCGGTTATTTCCTTTCCTGCCTGACCGGCGCGATGCTATGGCCGGCCTTGAGCCTGCTATTTCTGCTTCCCCAGCGCGGCAGGCCGGACTCTGATTCGGTGTATTCTGCAGGTAACAAGGGCCTGTAAATAACATGAACATTTACAGGCCCTAAGTGAATCGCCCGACCGAACTCAGAAACACTCAGAGGGAGCTGTATTATTTCAGGTGGCGGCTGGGTATTGCTGCGGCTGGCGCTGTGCTGTTGTTTACGCTGCTGGCGGGACGCTTCTTTTTTTTGCAGGTAACGCAGTATGAATATTTCCACACTCTGGCTGAAAACAACCGTATTTCCATCGTTCCCGTCGTTCCCAATCGCGGCTTGATCCTCGACCGCAACGGCATCGTTCTGGCGCATAATTATTCTGCTTACACCCTGGAAATTACACCGAGCAAGATACAGGATATGGAGGCGACGATTAACGGCCTGGCCACGCTGGTCGACATCCAGCAGCGCGATCGCAAGCGCTTCAGGAGGTTGCTTGAGGAAAGCCGCAATTTCGAGAGCCTGCCGATTCGTGCCCGTCTGAACGATATCGAGGTTGCCCGCTTTGCCGCCAACCGCTTCCGTTTCCCCGGTGTGGACATCAAGGCACGGCTATTCCGCCATTATCCCAAGGGGGAGCTGGCTTCCCACGCCATTGGACATATCGGGCGCATCAACGAAGCCGACCTCGACCAGCTGGAAGCCTCGGAAGATATGGCGAATTATCGCGGCAGCGACCACATCGGCAAGCTCGGCGTCGAGCAGAGTTATGAAAAGCAGTTGCATGGTGTCACCGGCTTCGAACAGGTGGAAACCGATGCCGGCGGCCATGCGATTCGCACTCTGAGCCGGCGTGCGCCGGTTTCGGGGAGCGATTTGACCCTCACGCTCGACAGTCGCCTGCAGGAAGTGGCCGATAAGGCGTTCGAGCAGTACCGTGGCGCGCTAGTGGCGATCGACCCGAAGAACGGCGAAGTGCTGGCCTTCATCAGCAAGCCCGGATTCGACCCCAACCTGTTTATCGACGGCATCGATCCGACCAGCTGGGATGCCCTCAACAACTCCCCCGACAAGCCGCTCAACAACCGCGCCTTGCGCGGGCAGTACCCGCCGGGTTCGACCTTTAAGCCGTTCATGGCGCTGGCCGGGCTGGAACTGGGCAAGCGCACGCCTTCCTACACCATCTCCGACCCCGGGTTTTTTACGCTGCCCGGCAACAGCCACCATTACCGCGACTGGAAGACGGGCGGCCACGGCACGGTGGACCTGTACAAATCCATCGTGATTTCCTGCGACACTTATTATTATCGGCTGGCCAACGACCTGGGGCCGGACAATATCTTCAACTTCATCGGCCAGTTCGGCTTCGGCAAAAAGACCGGCATCGACATCGAGGGTGAAACTACCGGCCTGCTTCCCTCGCGCGAGTGGAAGATGAAGCGCTACCATCAAAAGTGGTACGCTGGCGACACCATCAGCGTTGGCATCGGCCAAGGCTATAATCTGGCCACTCCTCTGCAACTGGCGTTCGCCACCGCGATTCTGGCGAACAACGGCACCGTTATCCGCCCGCACCTGGTGCGCTCGATTCTCGATGCTGGCACCAACCAGGTGCGGACGATGCCTGCTGCCAAGCCCGTTGCCCTGGCTTTGAAGCCCGAGAATCTGGAATTGGTGAAGAAAGCGATGATTGCCGTCACCCAGCCAGGGGGTACGGCGGCGCGCGTCGGCGCGGGCGCGCCCTACCTCATTGCCGGGAAAACCGGCACGGCCCAGGTGATCGCCATCAAGCAGACCGAGAAATACGTGGCAAGCCGGGTGTCGGAGCGCAATCGCGACCACGCCCTGTTTATCGCCTACGCCCCGGCAGACGATCCAAAAATTGCCCTGGCCATCCTGGTGGAAAACGGCGGCCATGGCGGTTCGGTCGCAGGGCCCATCGCCCGCGTGGTGATAGACTATTTCCTGCTCGGCAAGGTGCCTCCGCCGCCAGTGCCGCCAGTCGGGGCGATCGAGGAGGAGCATGATTAAAATCGACCCGCGACGGATCTGGCTGTGGCTGACTGCGCATATCGACAGCCTGCTGTTGAGCTTTATGCTGATGCTGATGCTGATTGGCCTGATCGTGCTGTACAGCGCCACCGGCCAGGATCTTGCCCAGACCACCGGACAGATGCTCAATATGCTGGTGGCGCTGGTGGCGATGTGGGCCGTTGCCAATATATCGCCGCAGAACTTGGCGCGCGCGGCGCTGCCGGTTTATGGCCTGGGCCTGCTGCTGCTGGTTGGTGTAGCGTTGTTCGGAGACGTCAGTCACGGCGCACGGCGCTGGCTGAATATAGGCATTCGCATCCAGCCCTCGGAAATGATGAAGCTGGCCGTGCCGCTGATGCTCGCCTGGTTCCTGGACCGGCGCGAAAAAACCCTCAACCTCAAGGATTTCGGCATCGCCGTCCTGATGCTGGTGGTGCCGGTAGGACTGATTGTCAAACAGCCGGATCTCGGTACATCCTTATTGATCTCCGCCGCTGGCTTCTATGTACTGTTTTTGGCCGGCCTGAGCTGGCGCATTATGCTCGGGTTGGTTGCAATGGGGGCAGCGAGCACACCGATTTTGTGGTCGCTGCTGCACGATTACCAGCGCCAACGCATCCTGACGCTGATCGATCCTTCCCAGGATCCTCTCGGCGCGGGTTATCACATCATCCAGTCGAGCATTGCATTAGGCTCGGGCGGGATTTTCGGCAAGGGTTGGTTCAACGGGACGCAAACGCACCTCGATTTCCTGCCCGAGCGTACCACGGACTTCATTTTTGCCGTCTATGCCGAGGAATTCGGTCTGGCCGGCAACCTTATCCTGCTGGCGTTGTACGCCCTGCTGATCGGCCGTGGCCTGGTCATCGCCGCCAAGGCGCCGACCCTGTTCAGCCGCCTCCTGGCGGGCAGCATCACGCTGACTTTCTTTACCTATGCCTTCGTCAACATGGGCATGGTGAGCGGCATCCTGCCCGTGGTCGGCGTGCCGTTGCCGCTAATCAGCTACGGCGGAACTTCCATGGTGACACTGCTGGTTGGATTTGGTATGTTGATGAGTATTCAAACCCACCGGAAACTGGTGCAGTCATGAGAAGAGCAGGCAAGTGGAGATTATTTTCGCGTGGGCACAAAAACGGTGCCCACCCTACGTTTCTATGTGTTTTGTTCCTGTTGCCAGCTTTTTTGACTGGCTGCGGCAGCGTCGCACCACGGCAGGATGCACGGGTTGTCTCCAAGCCGGAAAACGCGGCGGTGGCGACCAAAAAAGGGGGCGGCTATTACCTTAACGATGGCCCGGGCGACAATCCGCCCGCCAATCTCGACGCCATTCCCGATGCCGAGCCGAAAGACGAACCTTTGCACAAGGCCGCCAGTCGGCCTTACACCGTGCTGGGCCAGACTTATACCCCCAACACCCGTCTCCAGCCCTACAAGAAAACCGGGGTGGCTTCGTGGTATGGCCGGCGTTACCACGGGCAGAAGACCTCGGTCGGAGAGGTCTACGACATGTATGGCATGACGGCGGCGCATCCCACCCTGGCTATTCCGAGCTATGCGCGCGTGACCAATCTGAAGAACAGCAAATCGGTGGTGGTGCGGGTCAACGACCGCGGGCCGTTCCATAGCGATCGCCTGATCGATTTGTCCTATACTGCCGCCTACAAGCTGGGCGTGCTCGCCGGTGGCAGCACCCAGGTTGAGGTGGAGTCGATCGATCCCGCCAATTATTCTGCCGCACCAAAACTGGCTGAAACGCCGGTCGCCGCTACGCTGACCGATAAGGGGCCCGTAGTCGCAGCCCAGGAAACGCCGTCGAACGGCCATTATGTCCAGCTCGGCGCATTTAGCGTGCAGGAAAATGCCGAGCAATTCCGTGGCAGGCTCAAGATCGAACTGGCTCAACTCGCCGACAAACTGCAAATTCATCCTGCCGATGGCCTGTTCCGGGTACGCGCAGGCCCCTACCCGAGCCTGACTGAAGCCGGTCAGGCCGCCGCCGATATCAGGAACTTGCTGAATATCAAGGCGGTGTTGACCACCCGCTAATTTCCAAAAGGTTTCCACGATGAAAAAACTCCTTACGCTTGCTTTGCTATTGGCCGCTCTCCCGGTGTTTGCCGCGCCTGCCGCCATTTCCCTGCCCCCCGCGCCGGACATCGCCGCCAGAAGTTACACCCTGGTGGATTTTTCCAGCGGCCAGACGTTACAGCAACGGGGCGGGGACGAACGGATGGAGCCCGCTTCGCTGACCAAGCTGATGACCGCCTACCTGACTTTTTCCGCCCTGCGCCAGGGAGTGATCACAAAAACTCAGGCGTTGCCGGTGTCGGAGCGGGCCTGGCGCGCCGAGGGTTCGCGCATGTTCATACAGCCGAACACACCGGTCGCCGTGGACGATCTGATTCGCGGCATGATCGTGCAATCCGGCAATGATGCTTGCGTCACACTGGCTGAGGGCATCGCCGGCAGCGAAGAAGAGTTTGTTCGGCGCATGAATCTGGAAGCCCAGCGTCTGGGCATGAAAAACACCCATTTCATGAACGCCACCGGCCTACCCCACCCGCAGCACTACACCACCGCCCGGGATTTAAGCCTGCTGGCACAGGCGATCATTCGTGTTTTTCCCGAATACTATCCGCTCTATTCACTGAAGGAGTACAAGTACAACAACATCACCCAAGCCAACCGCAACCGCCTGCTGTGGCAGGATCCCACCGTCGATGGCATGAAAACCGGGCATACCGAATCCGCCGGCTTTTGCCTGATCGCCTCGGCCAAACGCGAATCGCGGCGGCTGCTTTCAGTGGTGCTGGGCACGACTTCGGAAAGCATGCGCGCCAGTGAGAGCCAAAAACTGCTGAATTACGGTTTCCAGAATTTCGACACCCACCATCTGTACCAGAAGAGCCAATTGGTCGCCTCCCTGCCGGTGTGGAAGGGCAGCGAGAACATCCTCAAGGCCGGTGCCGCCCAGGATATTTACATCTCCCTGCCGAAAGGCCAGTACGCTCGCCTGAAAGCTGCTTTGGTCAGCAAGCAGCCCCTGCTTGCGCCGATATCAGTGGGGCAGACGGTGGGCAGCATCCGTCTGACAATGGATAATAAGCCCTACGCCGAATACCCGCTGGTGGCGTTGGAGGGCATATCCACGGCTAACTTCTTCAAGCGCGGCTGGGATGGGATCAAGCTATGGTTCAATTGATTTACCTCAACGGAAAGTTCATGCCGATCGAGGAGGCGCGAGTGCCGGTGCTCGACCGCGGTTTCATCTTCGGCGACGGCGTCTACGAGGTGATTCCGGTCTACTCGCGCCACCCATTCCGTCTGCGCGAGCATCTGAAACGCCTGCAGCACAGCCTGGACGGCATCCGGCTAAGCAACCCGCTCAGCGATGAGGAATGGGTGCGCCTGATCGGCGAGCTGGTTGAGCGCAACGAGGACGAGGATCAGTCGCTCTACCTGCATGTCACGCGCGGCGTGGCCAAGCGCGACCACGCCTTCCCGCCGGGGGTGGCGCCGACAGTGTTCATGATGAGCAACCCGCTGGTGACTTCGACGCCTGAACTGGTGGAAAGCGGCGTTGCCGTGGTGAGCGCGGCGGACAATCGCTGGCTGCGCTGCGACATCAAGGCGATCGCCCTGCTGCCCAACGTATTGCTGCGCCAGTTGGCGGTGGATGCGGGCGCTGCCGAAACCCTGCTGTTGCGCGATGGATTTCTTACCGAGGGCGCTGCCAGCAATATCTTCGTGGTGCGCGAAGATGTCCTGCTGGCGCCGCCGAAAGATCACCTGATGCTGCCCGGCATCACCTACGACGTGATCCTGGAACTCGCTGCCTTAGCCTCCCTCAAAACCGAGGTGCGGCGTATTAGCGAGCATGAAGTGAGAACGGCGCAGGAACTGTGGCTCACCTCCTCGACCAAGGAAGTGCTGGCAATCACCCATCTGGATGGCCAGCCCGTCGCGGATGGCCGGCCCGGCCCAATATTCCATCAGATGTACCGTCTTTACCAGGATTACAAAAACACCGTGATGAGGTCTGCGGAATGACCGAAGAACACACCACCCTGCTCGAATTCCCCTGCGCCTTCCCGATCAAGATCATGGGCGAAGCGAGAGAGGGTTTCGCCGATGCCATGCTCGAAATCGTGCTGCGCCACGCACCGGATTTCGCCGCCGCGAGCATGGAAATGAAGGCGAGCAATCCCGGTAAATACGTTTCCCTGACCTGCACCATCACCGCCGTTTCGCAGTCCCAGCTCGATGATCTTTATCGCGAGATCAGCGGCCACACTATGGTGGCGATGGCGCTTTAATCGCTTCCAATTGCCTTTTTCCGCTGTCCTTACTATAATTCAATCCGTAAGGATTAAAGGAGATTGCGATGCCAACTGAAGCCACGCTTACCAGCAAGGGCCAAACGACAATTCCCAAGGAGATTCGGGATAGCCTTGGCATGAAGCCCGGGGATCGGATGACCTTCACGTTGATGCCCGATGCCACCGTCGTCATGCGCGTAAAAAGCGGGAGCCTTGCCGAACTGGCGGGCACGCTGTACAAAAAGGGAAGGAAGTCCGTTCCTGTTGAGAAACTGTCGCGCTGATGCTCGGAATCGACACCAATGTTCTCGTTCGTTTCCTGGTTCGGGACGACGATGTCCAGTTTGAGAAAGCACGCAAACTGATCGCGCGTGAAGTTACCGCAGGGCGTCGCGTTTTCATCAATCAGTTGGTTCTCATGGAAACCGAGTGGGTGCTACGCAGCCGATATGTCGTGCCGAAGAACCGGATCATCGAGGCCATTTCGGGCTTGTTGAATGCGACCGATGTCCAATTTGAGGATGAGTCGGCCATTGAGGAAGCCCTTTTCATCTGGAAAGACGCTACTGCCGATTTTGCTGATTGCCTGATCGGCGCCAAAAACCGACGGATGGGATGCCGGGCGACGGCGACCTTCGACGTGAAAGCGGCCAAGTTGTCGGGCTTCATGGCGGCCTGACGATTCAGCCCGTTCCACATAATATGCTGTTATCCCTCGCCCCTCACGCTTCACTCCTCACCAGAAAATTGGGCTTGGTCGAATACTTGCCGGCCTGGCAAGCGATGCAGGATTTCACCGCCGCGCGCGGGCCGGATACGCCCGATGAACTCTGGCTGCTGGAGCATCCGCCGGTCTACACCCAAGGTTTGGCGGGCAAGCCGGAGCACCTGCTGCGCGCCACCGACATCCCGGTCGTAAAGATCGACCGCGGCGGCCAGATCACTTACCATGGGCCGGGGCAGATCGTCGTCTACCTGCTGCTGGATTTGAAGCGGCGCAATATCGGCGTCAAGGAATTGGTACGGCGCATGGAGCAGGCGGTGATCGACCTGCTGGCGGGATACAGCATCAAAGCCGAGCGCCGCGACAAGGCGCCGGGAGTCTATGTCGGTAACGCCAAGATCGCCGCGCTCGGACTGCGCATCAAGAATGGCTGCTGTTACCACGGCCTGTGCCTGAACGTGGACATGGATCTGTCCCCGTACGCAGCGATCAACCCCTGCGGATACGAAGGGCTGGCAGTGACGCAGTGTCGCGATGTGGGCGTCACCGATAATCTTGAGGTTGTCGGTGAAAAATTAATTGCGAGATTGAAACAAAATCTTTAACCGCCAAGCCCTGCCCTTTACCCCAACATAAATCTGGACAAATAAGGCGTCTTTCCCTATCATATTGGGATGCACCAACAAAACCAAATCAAACGAACACTTTCTCGGCCCGATTCAATTGAAATCGTGCGCGGCCT
>Ga0210039_1000480_pt1 | contig 42189 bp, 35 predicted proteins | sample CryGeyCG2114_250_3_FD_185460 | JGI IMG/M metagenome (GOLD analysis project Ga0210039, IMG submission 185460) | Groundwater microbial communities from aquifer - Crystal Geyser CG17_big_fil_post_rev_8/21/14_2.50 (SPAdes) (version 2) | ecosystem: Environmental > Aquatic > Deep subsurface >...
GAATTTTGTTTTAGATTAAATCGATCACAATTTAAAGAAACTATATTTGATAAAATTGTTCAACGAATGGTACTTCAAGAACCTTTTCCTTTTGAAATGATTAAATGTACTTAAGTATATAACTCAAAAAATTAGATTTGGAATTAAATTGGAAATGAAATTAAAAAGGCGTCTAATTTAGACACCTTAAATTTTATTGTAATTTGAAAAGAACCGGAACGGTTACCTGAACTTTAACAGGTTTTCCACGCTGCTTTCCAGGTTTAAACATAACACTTTTTACTGCATCCATTGCTGCTTCATCACAACCAGCACCGATTCCGCGAATAAGTTCTACTTTAGTAACTCGTCCAGCTTCGTCAACATAAGCTTTAACATAAACTCTACCTTGCACTCCAGCACGTTTTGCAATTTCTGGATATACAATTTTACTTTGAATTGCGCCAATTCCGCCAATTGGTTCGGGCATTTCTTCAACCGCAACAAAAAATACTGGTTCAACTTCTTCTTCTTCAACTACTGGTGGAGGTGGTGGAGCTGAAATAGTAGCATCAACATCTAACTCAGTTGATTCGATTTCAACATCTTCCAAAACATCATCGGTCGGTGCTTCAATAGGAATTGGAGGTTTGGGAGGAGGCGGTGGAGCTGTCTCTTGTTTTGTAGCTTCAACGTCCTCAGTTTGAATTAATTCTTGAGGAGCGTCAATATTAATTAATTCTTGTTCGAATTTTGGGAAGAACTTAAACGCAACAATTAAAATAGTTAATGAGATAATTAAACTAATTTCCCAATACCTTTGATACTTACGTTTTAGGTCAACCTTTGGATTTTTATTTAAAGCCACAACGACCTCCTAGTTTCACAATTTTTTGTTTATAAAATTATAAAATGATTTTAGTATTGTCAACATCAATACTAAATTTTACATAAACAGTTTAAGAAAGTTCCAATAAATTATCATTACTTCTATTATAATAATACAAGATTATTTTTACCAAAACAATTCCAAGTAACGATCCAATTAAATCGGCAACAAAATCCCACCAATCAAAGAATCGCCCAGGAATAAATAATTGGTGAATTTCATCAAATAAACCATAAAGCAAAGTTATTAAAAAAGTATATATTGCTGCCTTTTTAGCTAATAATGGATATTTATTTTGAATTAAAAGAGTAAAATTTAATAAAAATGCTAAGACAAAATAAGCAGCTAAATGTTTAATTTTATCCGAAACTGCAATTATTTTTGGAATTGATCTTCCAGGAATACTTGTTAAAATAAAAATTAATAACCAATATAGTCCTAAAGGGATGTATAGAAATTTTTTCTTATTTGATAAAAATAATTTATATAATTGAATTCCGTAAAAAACTAATCGCATTAGGTATATTTTCCTCAATTTTAGTTGCTGTTATTCCAAATTCTGTCTCTTTTTCTAATAGTAAATCTGCCGAAAGGCTATGCAAATAAACTGCAGAAACAACAGCTTGCTCAATATCTGATGAATTAGCTACAAAACCAGAAATTATTCCAGACAAAACATCGCCAGAACCAAATTTTGCCATTCCAACATTCCCAGCAGAATTGATTAATGCATCACCATTTGGCAAAAATATTATTGTTGGAGCTCCTTTTAAAACCAAAATAGATTTTGTTTTTTTTGCAAATTCCTTTCCATATCTGAGTATATTTAATTCAAGTTCTTCAACCGAAATTCCAATTAGATGTGAAAACTCGCCGTGATGAGGAGTTAATACTTTATTTGTCAAATCAAATTTTGAAACTCCAATTTCCCCAATTGCATAAATAGCATCCGCATCAATAACCATTTTTTTGTTTTTAAACAATGAAATGATATCAGATATTGCGTTAATTGTTTCAATTTGGCGTCCAAGCCCACTACCAATTGTAATTAAATCTGCCCAATCTATTTGCTGTTTTAATTCTAAGATATTTTTAGGAGATAAATACTCTTTATTTTCATCATTATAAGAAGCAAAAACCGTTTCGCCCATATTTGTTGCAATTAAATTTCTAATTGATTTGGGGAAAGCTAAAATAGCAGAACCAGTTCCACTTTGAAATAATGCTTTAACCAAAAGTGAAGCTGCTCCTATGTATTTACCAGAACCAACAATTGCTAATATTTTACCATTTTTATATTTATGTGAAGATTTATTTTTTTTTGGCAATCCTAACAAAGCATCTTCAGGCTCAATTAAATAATCTGAAACAATCTGATTAGCAAAATACTCATCACCAATTCCTATTGAGCCTTTTTCAATTTTGCCTGAAAATTGATATCCACTTCCATAAAAAAGTCCTGTTTTAAAATCAGCAAGAGTAACAGTTAAATTTGCATTAATGATTGGTGAACCAATTGATGATTCTAAATTTAATCCACTTGGCAAATCAATTGCGACACGAAATAAATTTAAGTCATTTACATAATTTATAATTGATTTATAAGGTTCTTTAATTTCACCTTTGGTTCCTGTACCTAACATACCATCAATTAAAACATCAGAATTTTTAATTTTAGTTAAATCACTTTTTGATTTATAAAAAGTAAGTTTTCCATTGTTAACTATTTGGGATAATTCTCTGAAAATAGCAAAATTAATTTTAGCATCACCTTTTAAATCTTTTTCGTTTCCAACAACCAAAACATTAACTAAAAAACCAGCATTTACAAAATGCCTTGCAACTGCAAATACATCGCCACCATTATTTCCCTTTCCAGCAATTATTCCAATTTGAGAAATTCCCTTAATTAAATTGAAATTTCTTTTTATTGAATTAAAAATAGATAACGCAGCATTTTCCATAAGAACAATTCCAGGAACTTTTAATTGTTCAATAGCATATTTATCTGCATTTCTTATTTGCTCTGTAGTAAATAAAGGTATCATAATTATTCAAAAAACAATAAATCTGTTGGAATAGGTTCAATTAATAATTTGTGTTTACTTTCAATTTTTAATTCAATTGCAAAATGATTATCAAAGTTAAAAATATCTTCACCTTGTTGAACAAGAGCCAATTTAATTACTTCGTATTTAGTTAACTGTTCTTCAAGATTTTTATATTCATAGAAATAAATTTCAGTATAAAAATCTGTAACTCTAATACTAGCACCGTCAATATTTTTACTAAAATCTGTGATAATATGGGTCCCAATAACAATTTTCAGTATTTCAGCTTTAAATGGTAGTAAAATACGATTGCCGTAATGTAAGCCACTAATATTTTCAGCTAAAACTTCTTTTATATTTTTCATCATTTCTCCTAAAAATAAAATACCAACCAAACTAAAACAAAAACAGGAATTAATATTGGAAGTGAATATTTATAAACATAAGCAAAGAAACTTGGCATTTCAATTCCAGCTCGTTCAACAATTGATTTAACCATAAAGTTTGGTCCATTTCCAATATATGTCATAGCACCAAAAAATACTGCTGCCACTGAAATTGCTTGAAGAAATATATAATCAACATTCATAAATTCTTTAACGTCTGTGGCAATATTTATATCAAAACCAAATTTACCAAGTGCAGCACTTAAAAAATTAAGATATGTTGGTGCATTATCTAGAACTCCAGATAAAAGTCCTGTGCTCCAGAAGAACATTCCAACAGTCAATTTATCACCAAGAACATTTGCTTCGTGTGAAATTAACTGTAATGCTGGAATCATTGTGGCAAAAATTCCAATAAACAAATATGCTACTTCTTTAATTGGCTCTGCGTTGAATTCGTTATATTTCAAAATTTCGATATCTGAAGTTTTCATTGCTAAAATAACAACTGAAAATTGAATAATTTCACGGAGTCCAATTGGGGAAGGGGCAAGATTTGGCACCCAACTCATAACGTTTGGATCAATAAAAACAGCCACTAAAATAATTGCCAAATAAATTAGATTTTTAGCACCTTTGAATTCAATTTTTCCGGTATATTCTTTACTGGCTTTGATATCTCTATTTCGTGAATCGATAAAATAGAATATTATCAAAATTAATGTTAGCGTTGGAAGCCAAATATACCAAATGTGTTCGATGAACCAGAAAAAATCAATTCCACGTAGAAATCCTAAAAACAAAGGTGGATCACCAATTGGAGTTAAAGCACCACCAATATTACTAACAATAAAAATGAAAAAAACGATTAAATATGGCTTTATTCTATCTTGATTTATTTTAATAAATGGTCTTATTAGCAACATTGAAGCACCAGTTGTTCCAATTAAGTTTGCTATAATTGCTCCAAAAAGTAAAATCCCAACATTCAAAATTGGAGTTGCTTTTTTATCTACTTTAATCATTATTCCACCAGAAGCAAAAAACAGAGAAGCCAGCAGTGCAATAAATGAAAAATATTCTGCAGCAGTATGTAATAAGCTGGTTGTATTATGGAGAAAAAAAGCATAATAAATTACTACAATTGTACCAAGCAATACCGAAACTTTTGGGTATTGATGCTCCCAAAAATGAGGATATAAAATAGGTCCAGTAGCAATCATTACTAATAAAATAATAAATGGAATTACCATTACAGTATTTGGAAGTTCGTGCTCAACTGTATGAGTATTATTTTCACTAACAGCAATATTATTTTTTGAATGAGTTGATTCCTGGGCAAACGTATAGTTTACAGTTGATAAAGAAACAATTGTTAATAAAATAAAAAATAAAATATTTTTATTCATTAAATCTCCGTAAATATTTAAGGTGTATTTCTATAAATCATTCTTGGGAATGGAATTGTTTCACGTAAGTGGTCAATTCCACAAATCCATGTTATAGTTCGCTCGAGACCAAGTCCAAATCCAGAATGAGGTACAGAACCATATTTTCTCAAATCAAGGTACCAGCTAAAGAAATTTTCTGGAAGTTTATGCTCTTTAATCCTGCTAAGTAGCAAATCATAATCATCTTCTCTTTGGCTACCGCCTATTATTTCGCCATATCCTTCTGGAGCAAGTACATCAACAGCAAGAGCAAGTTTTTCGTTTTCTGGGTCACGTTTCATATAAAAAGCTTTAATTTCTGCAGGATATCTATGAACCATAACTGGCTTATCGTATTTACTTGAAATAATAGTTTCATCTGCAGCACCGAGGTCATCACCCCATTTAAATTCGTGACCTTCGTCTTTTAACATTTGAACTGCTTCATCGTATGAAACTCTTGGGAAAGGTCTTTCAATTTTTTCCAATTTAGTTATATCGCGTTCAAGAATTTCCAATTCGGCTAAATTATTTTTTAGGACAGATTTAACAATATATTCAAGAAATTCTTCTGCTAAATCCATATCATCGTCTAAATTATAAAAAGCCATTTCAGGTTCAACCATCCAAAACTCAGTTAAATGGCGTCGTGTTTTAGATTTTTCTGCACGGAAGGTTGGTCCAAAAGTATAAACTTTTCCAAGTGCCAATGCACCAGCTTCTGCATAAAGTTGCCCAGATTGAGTTAAATAAGCCTTTCCTAAATCAAAATATTCCATTTGAAAAAGTGTGGAAGTTCCTTCACTTGCATTTGGAGTAATAATTGGAGGATCGAATAAAGTAAAACCATGTTCATCAAAAAAATCACGAATTGATTTTACAATTCTATGTCTAATTTTCATAATTGCAACTTGTCTTTTTGAGCGCAACCATAAATGACGGTTATCAATTAAGAACTCAACTCCATGATCTTTTGGAGTAATTGGATAATCTTCGGAAGCCCCAATAAGTTTAACGCCTGTCGCATCCAACTCAACTCCACCAACGGCACGTGGTTCGGCTTTAACCAATCCAGTTACTTCAAATGCTGCTTCTTGATGAAGCTTTTCGGCAATTTCAAAAACTTCTGGACTAACATTACCTTTAAAAACAATGCACTGCAAATATCCAGTTCCATCACGTAAAATTAAAAACTTAACTTTCCCGCTTTCACGTTTGTTATAAAGCCACCCTTTTAAAGTAACTTCCTGGCCTGTATGTTTTGCTAAATCTTTGATGTAAATTTCTGGTTTCATAATTATTTGTCGTTTAATTTGTAAATATGTAATTGTGAAATATAAAGAATGGCACTTGCAATAACAAAATTATGTAATATTTAGCACAAAATTTTTTAGAATTTGTAATCCTTGATCACCTGATTTTTCTGGTAAGAATTGCACTCCATAAAAATTATCTTTTTGGATTGCTGCAGAAAACTTTGTTTCTCCTTTAGCAACTGCTATTGTTGAATTAGTAATATCAATATGATAATTGCTTGAAAAATAAAATTCTGTTCCATTTTTAATATTTTCGAATAATTTATTTTCAATTATTATTTCAACCTTTTTCATTGTTGGAATAGTAATAACCACATCTTTAATAATATCACTTATAACATCACTTTCAATAAGACCAAGACAAGAAATTCCATCGTTGGATTTATTGCATAATAAATCCATTCCAAGTGAAATTCCAAGAGTTGGTTTATTTAAAAATCTTAGAAGGCTAAAAAGATTAAAAAGGTGAATTCTTTTTATAGCTTTTGAAAGATTTGAAGCATCGCTAATTATTACTTTATCACTGCTGATTATATCCTTTTCATTGTGAGTAACAATAAATTCCACTCCAAGCAGAGTTAAGGCTTTAGTTAAATCGGTTGTTTGGTTAATTCCGTAATCGATTATTGCAATCATTTATTCTTTTTATTTATTTTTTTTGATTCAAAAGATAAAACAAAAACTTATGAAGAATCAATTTTTATCAATAACAATTTTATAAATGAATATATTTACATTTTTAATTAATAATTAGTCTAACTATTAAACGGGTAAATAAAATTATTTACAGAAAAAATGATTATACTCGAATTACTTCATACATTATCATAAAATTATAACAGATGAAATATTTATTGCCATTCTTTATACTAGTTAGTATTGTTTTGCCACAAAACAAAATTAATCATGAAAAACTACAATCCAATTTCGCATTAAAAGAAAGCAAAGTTGAATTCCGTTTAGACTTACAGAGCAAGATTGACAAAATATTTTCATCACAGCTTAATTATAAATCGGAAGAAAGTTGGGAAAATCTTTTTTATGACGTTTGTTTATATTTATATAAATCAGATAAAATTTTCAAAGCAATTGAATTAGCATGCAGTTATGCACCAAATGCAAGCATTAAATTTAACAGATCGTTGGTTGAAACTATTATTACTCTTTATCCTAAAGATTTTGAAGCTACTATTGATACTTTGTTTTCTACTACAAAAGACCCAACTCTTTTCTCATATTGTGTCCATTATTATTTGAAATCTGGTAATAAAGATAATAAGTTTCTAATAGAAGAAACAAAAAAACGATTTAGTAAACTAAAAGGAGGTTTGGAGAAAATTCCTCAAATTAAACATCTTATTTTTTATCTTGAAAATGATAGTATTAAAATTCCACCATTAAATGATATTCTTTCGCACAATTTTATAAAAGGCAAAACAATTATATACACATTACAAAGAAAAAATAGAATTTATCCAGGTATTACAATAATAAAAATGCCAAACGGTGAGTTTGTTAAAGGTAAAAATGATTCAATATTTTATGTTAAACAATTAGCTCTTTCTGTAACAAATTTGCCTGGCTATTTAAGCCAAGGAAACACTCCTCAAGGAATTTTTTCTGTAGTTGGGTTCTACAACTCACCTACTCCTTCTTTGGGCCCTACAGCTGCTGTGTTGACGAGAATTCCTTTTGAAGTGCCTACAAAATTGTGGTATCATTCAACTGTGACTAACAATTGGAATATTAACGATTACAAAAATATTTTGCCAAATAGTTGGAAAGATTTTCTTCCAATTTATGAGTCATATTATGCTGGTTTAACTGGGCGAAGAAAAATTGTAATGCACGGTTCAGTTGATGATTTATCCTTTTACGATAGCCTCTCTTATGCTCCATTAACCCCATCTAAAGGTTGTTTAACTACAACCGAGCTATGGTCAGAAACCGATGGTTACAACATTAAAAGTGACCAAGCAAAATTGATGAACGCATTCTTTTCAACCAAACAACTTTATGGCTTTTTAGTTGTGATTGATATTGATGATAAAAATGAACCAGTTACGATTGATGAAATTCTGCCTTTTATTGAATAAAATAAGTTAAAACTATTTTCTTAATTCGTGCCAAATTAAAGCAGAAGCTCCAAGAATAGCTGCATCACTTTCTTCAAGCCCAGATTTAATCAATTTAATTTTACCTTTGTAATAATCAAGAAGGTTATTTTCCATTTGCTTACGAGTAGGTTCAAAAATCATTTCGCCGGCTTGAGCTAACCCTCCAAAAATTACAAATGCTTCTGGACTAAGTAGAGCAACAACATCGGTAAGTGCATCACCGAGCATTTTTCCAGTATTCTTAAATGCAGCAATTGCAATTTTATCTCCTAAATTAGCTGCATCATAAATCTGCTTTGAAGTAAGTTGATTATATGGAATATCGCGTAAACTACTGTCATCGCGAGAGGATGCAAGTAATTCAAATACAGTACGCTTAATTCCAGTAGCTGAAACGTATGTTTCTAAGCAGCCTTTTCTACCACATCCACAACGTCTTCCATCTCTTACAATATTAATGTGTCCTAATTCCCCCGCCGCGCCAGTATGACCATATAACATTTTGCCATCTACAATTATACCACTTCCCATACCTGTTCCTAAAGTAACTTCCACAAAGTTTTTCATGCCTTTAGCTGATCCAAAATCCATTTCACCAAGTGCAGCAGCATTTGCATCGTTAGTTATAGCAAACGGAACATCGCAATGTTTTTTTATAAGTGAAGCTACATCAACATAGCCCCAATTTAAGTTAATTGGATTTTCGATTTTTCTAGTATAATAATTTGCATTTGGTGCTCCCATACCAACTCCAACAATTCTATATTCTTTGGAATAATGCTGAAAGCTATTGTTAAATTTTTCAAAAAGACGTTCAAAAAGATTTTCTGCTGGCTCTAAGCCATTTGTTGAAATTGAATCCTTAAAAATAATTGAGCCTTTTTTGTTCACAATTCCAAAAACAGTATTTGTTCCGCCAATATCAATTCCAAGTGTTACGTCTTTCATAAAAAATCCTTGTTAAAACTTTTCTATTAAAACATTATAAAATCTAGTGATTTTTGTCTGCAATTTTATTCATTGCTCAAAATTCATTTTCTTGCCTTAAAATAATTTATTTTCATTGCATCAAAACGCTTATATTGAAATCCCATTCTTGAAAGAAAATCGTTAAAATTTTTGTTTTCATTATTTGTCCAAACGACTTCTGCAAGAGCTGACATTCGTGGAAATGCCATATATTCAACTTGTTTTGGATTTGGCATATATTCTGTCCAAACATTTGCTTGGGCACCAATAATAAATTTTGCTTCTTCTTTGGTTAATTCTGAAGGAATTGGATTAAATGAATAAACTTTTTCAAGCGGTAAAAATCCGCCAATCGAAAGTGGTTCATTATCCTTATTTTCAGTCTGATAATAATCAAAATAGCAATGTGTTGTTGGAGCCATAACAACATTATGTTTTTGCTTTGCCGCTTCAATTCCACCAGAATTTCCGCGCCACGACATAACCGCCGCATTTGGAGCTAAACCGCCTTCAAGAATTTCGTCCCAACCAATAATTTCTTTTCCTTTGGAATTTAGATATTTTTCAATTCGTTGAATAAAATAACTTTGCAATTCGTGTTCATCAGCAAAATTTTCGTCAGAAATTCTTTTTTGACATTTTGGACATTCGTGCCATCTTGTTTTTGGAGCTTCGTCGCCACCAATATGAATAAATTTTGACGGAAACAATTCAACAACTTCAGAAAGTACGTTTTCGAGAAATTCAAAAGTGTTTTCATTTCCAGCACAAAAAATATCGTCCGAAATTCCCCAAGAAGTTCTAACATCAAAAGGTCCGCCAGTGCACGAAAGCTCGGGATAAGCCGCTAACGCCGCAATTGCATGTCCGGGCATTTCAATTTCGGGAACAACAGTTATAAATCGTTCGCTAGCATATTTTACAACTTCTTTAATTTCTTCTTGAGTATAAAAACCGCCATATTTTTTCCTATCAAATTTTTGTGGATTAGTGCTATGATGACCAACAATCGTTTCATTTCTAAAAGCACTAATTTCGGTCAATTTTGGATATTTTTTAATTTCAATTCTCCAACCTTGGTCTTCGGTTAAATGCCAATGAAAAACATTTAGTTTATGAAAAGCAAGATAATCGATGTATTTTTTAATAAAATCGATTGGAAACATATGACGCCCAACGTCAAGATGCATTCCACGCCAAGCAAATCTTGGAACATCTTCAATATCAACAAAAGGCACTATTAGAGCTAAATTACCATTTTTTTCAGTCCCAAATATTTCGGGAGGTAAAAGTTGCAAAAGAGTTTGAACTCCGTAAAATAATCCCGCATAATTGCCAGAAATTGTAATTCCAGTTTCATCAATTTTTAATTGATAACCTTCATTTCCAAAATCATTTTCCACAAAATTTAATTTTATACTATTACTTCCACTTTCAACATTGCATACAATTTCAAGTTTATATCCAACTGTTCGCAAAAGTACATTATTTAGCGAGTTTATAACATTTTGATTTATTGCTGAAGTATCATCGGTGATTATTTTTGTTTCATTGTTAATTACAAATTCGCCTTTATTAACTTTAATTTTATTCGGTTTTGGAATAATATTAACAGATTGTTTCTCGGTAAAATAATAATTGGCAGTTGAACAACTAATTATTGCAATTACAAACATTAGAATAAGATTATTTTTTAGATTCATTCAATTCTCGCTAAAAGTTATATATCCATTAAGTTTATTTTAAGAAGTAAAATTAAAAGTTTTTGATTATGATTCCAAAGACTTAATTTTTTCGGGGCGAAATTTATGGAATATTGAAATGATAAATGCTAATTGATATGAGTTAAAATTGCGTAAATTATAAATTTGAATTATTTTGAAATGTAGTGAACGATAATTATCGTTCACTACACAAATTTTTAGATTACATAATCAATTATTTGAGACAGCTTACGCTTTAAGTCTTTCCGTTCAGAAATAATATCAATAAAACCATGCTCTAACAAAAATTCTGATTTTTGAAAACCGTCTGGTAAATCCTTACCTATGGTTTCTTTAATTACTCTTGGACCAGCAAAACCTATAAGAGCATTTGGTTCAGCAATATTTATATCACCAAGCATTGCATAACTTGCTGTAGTTCCACCAGTTGTGGGGTCGGTAAGAATTGAAATATAAGGCAATTTTGCATCGGCAAGTCGGGCAAGTCGGGCACTTGTTTTAGCCATTTGCATTAATGAAAGTGCTGCTTCCATCATTCTTGCGCCGCCACTTTGCGAAATTAAAATCATAGGAATTTTCTGTTCGTAAGCTCTATCAATTGCTCTTGCAATTTTTTCTCCTACTACAGAACCCATGGAGCCTCCAACAAATTTGAAATCCATACATGCAAATGAAACTTTCTTTCCATCAATTTTGCCTATTCCAGTTCTAACAGCATCGTTTAATCCAGTTTTTTTAATTGCAGAATTTATTCTATCGCTATATTTTTTGGTATCTTGAAAATTTAGCGGATCGGCTGACCGCATTTTTTTATCAAATTCTTTAAAAGAGCCCTCATCAATTAGTAGCGAAATGTATTCTTCACTTCCAATTCGGAAATGATGATTACATTTATGACAAACCCAGAAGTGTAACTCTAATTGTTTCACATTTATAATTTCATCGCAAGCACTGCATTTAATCCACTGTCCATCAGGTGTTTCGCGTTTTTGACTATCTGGAGAAATATTTTGTTTAGATCTAGTAAAAAATCCCATCTTAATCCTTAATCCTTTTTAATAACATCAACAAATAATGTAACAATCATTCTTGGATTAAAAGGGTCATTTGAAGTAATAGCAATTGTTCTGCTTTTCTTCCCTTTCATTCCACGAGTATCTAATTCAACTTTTATATTTCCACTTTCGCCTGATTTTAGATTATCTTTACTAAGCAAAGTAGCAGTGCAGCCACAAGATTTCTGAACATCGGAAATAACTAAAGTTGTATCACCAATATTTTTAAAGCTAATATCCCAAGTTACAACAGTTCCCTCTTTAACAATTCCAAAATTATGTTGGTTATTTTCAACTTCAATTCTTGGATTTTTTTCATCTTTGTTCCCTAATTCTCCTTTAGGAACTATATTTGCTAATATCGAGATTCGATAAGTTGTGTTTTGAGGGTCGTTATTAAAAATATTAATATATTTTTTTTGTCTTCCTGAACGTGCTTCGGAATTAAATGTAACTTTAATTTTTGTAGTTTCACCTGGTTGCAATTTTTCCTTTTCTGGTTTAGCAACAGTACAACCGCAAGTTGACCCTATTTTAATTAAGTATAGTTCCGAATCTCCATTGTTTGTAATAACAAAATCATGAGAAACGATAGAACCTTCTTCAATTTTACCAAAATCATATTCCTTTTCTAAAGAAATAATTTTTGGACCAATTAATTGGGCGTTAATTAAAGTTGAAATTAAAAACAAAACAATTACTATAAATGCTCTTTTCATTTTTTATGCACCACAAAATTTTTCAAATAATTTGGTTCTAATAAATCGTTGTCTAAATTTACAAAATCCTTTCCAAAAATATAAGCCCATTTTGCAATTGAAATTGCATTAGGCGATGAAGTTTTAAAATCATTTTTTTCAATGGTAAAATTACCAAATAATAAATCATCCTTTTGGTGCAATAAAGCATACTTACTTTTATCTATCAAACAAGTTTCAGTAATTAACTCATATTTTTTATTGTTTGACTTATACTTTGCGAAATATATTTCATTAATATTGGCATTATTGGCAATTATAAAGTTTGTGTTATTTGGTAAAACTGCACTTAACTGCATAGCAAGTGCATCAAATGTTGGAACTGGAATTATTTGGATATTTCTTCCAACAGCCAAGCCTTTTGCAACAGTTAAACCAATGCGAAGTCCAGTAAAAGAACCAGGTCCAATTGAAACAGCAAGTACACCCACCTCTTCAAGTTTTGTGTTTGCAATCTTTAATAAATCAGAAATCATAGGCATTAACTTTTCGGAATGAACAAATTTCTTCTGGAAATTTATTTCAGCAAAACTTTCCTCAGAAAGCATAATTGCTGCACTGCATAGTTCATCAGAAGTTTCAATTGATAATATTGGTTTAAATTGTTCCATTTATTATTTTTTACTTATCCTAATTTCTCGTTTTGAATTTTCCAAATGTAGTATTTCAATTCTAAAAATATTTTCGGGTAATATTTCTTCAAACATTTCTGCCCATTCAATTATTGTTATGGAAGAATTATTAAATAAATATTCTTCAAAACCAATATCGTATAATTCTTCAATTTTTTTTATTCGGTAAAAATCAAAATGATTAATTTTTAATTTTCCATTATAAGTATTTACAATTGCAAATGTAGGACTTGTAACATTTGAAATATCAAAACATTGAGCAATTGATTTCACAAAGAACGTCTTTCCAGTACCCAAATTTCCAGAAAGTGCAATAATATCACCAGATTTAATTTTTTCTGCAAACTTTTCAGCTATAAGCCGGGTTTCGTCCTCTGAATTAACAATAGTTTTAAATGGGAATTTCACTTATGCTTTACTCTCCATAGTGATAATAGGCAAAATCATTTCTTCCATTGAAATTCCACCATGCTGAAACGAATCTTTGTAATGTGATAAATATTTATGATAATCAGTTGGGTAAATAAAATAATAGTCTTCTTTTGCAAATATGTAACTTGTTGTGATTCCTCTTCTTGGAAGTTTAAAATCCATAGGGTCTTTTACATAAATAGCATGCTTATCGTCTGCTTTTAAGTTTCTGCCATATTTAAATCTTAAATTGCTGGAAGCTTCTTTATCTCCTAAAACTTTTGAACCACGTAAAGATCTAATACTGCCGTGATCTGTAGTAACAATAATTTTAGCATTTTTCATTTTCGAAATTTCTTTAAACATTCCTAATAATGAGGAATGCATAAACCAACTATTTGTAAGCGAGCGATAAGCAGCTTCGTCTGGAGCAATCTCTTTTAAAATATCAGAATCAGAGCGACCGTGGGCAATCATATCTAAGAAATTTACAACAACAGCCATAAATTGAGTTTTTTTATGTGAGGAAATGTGTTGTTCAAAATTACGTCCAACTTCAGGGTCAATAATTTTCATATATTTCAAATCATTATTTAGTTTAATATTTTTTCGCTCAACTAATTTTTGGAGTAACTCTTTTTCATGTTTATTCATACTCCTTTCGTCATCATTCCCAGAAACCCACAACTCAGGATAGTGTCTTTGAATATCTGCAGGAAATAGTCCAGCAAAAAGACAATTACGGGCATAAGGAGTAGCCGTTGGCAAAATTGAAAAATAATATTCCTTACTAATTTCAAACATATCTTTTAAATGTTTTTCCATAACAAGCCACTGGTCTGCTCGCAAGCAATCAATAACAAAAAAGAAGACTGGACCTTTTGCACCTTCGAGGTGTGGAAAAACATAATCATTAACAATTTCGGTAGTTAATTTTGGAGTGTTTTCATCACCAACACTATTTATCCATTGTTTATAATTATTTTCAACAAATTTGCTAAACACTTGATTAGCTTCTTTTCTTTGAGCATCGATAGTTTCTCTTAAATCAATACCTGGATGGTCGTCTAATTCTAAATCCCAGTTAATTAGTTTTAAATAAATATCAATCCAATCTTCAAAATTTAAATCACCCATCATTAAACGACTTATTTGTCCAAAGTCTTTTAAATAATCTGATTGAACATATTCTCCAGATATTTTTTGTCCATCTAATATTCTTTTACAAGTCATTAACATTTGTGAAGGAACAACAGGTTTAATTAAATAATCGCTTATTTTTTTACCAATTGCATCGTGCATTAATGATTCTTCTTCGCTTTTAGTTACCATAACAACAGGGATATTGGGTTTAATTTCTTTTATTTTTGCTAATGTTTCTAAGCCACCCATTCCCGCCATCATTTCATCAAGAAATATTAAAGAAAAATTTTCTTTACTTACAAGATGAATTGCATCTTCACCATTTGTTACTGTTTCAATATTGTAGCCTTTTTCTTCAAGAAATATGATATGCGATTTAAGCATTTCAATTTCGTCATCAACCCACAATATTTTTGGTTTATTCATTATTGTTCTTTTATTTATTATAAAACTATTTTTCAAAAAGTTAATTTTGCTAATCAATTATAGCAATTTGGTAAAATTGATTAACATATACAACTATTGAATTGAAATATGCACATCTAAACCAGCTTCGTTGGTTGTGGTTGCAGGAATTTTTGAAGCACCTTCTGGTTCTACAGTCATTCTTTTGTAAAATAATGAAAGTGTAACCCGTGCACTCATAACATATTTTATTCTTGGTTCAATTGTAACACGTTTTGTTCCATCTTGTGGTGTACCACCTTCTTTAAAACCATCACCCATTGAATAAATTAAAACAGAATTTGTTCCTTGAGTGTATGCTAATGAAACTTCAATGTCATTTTTGAGTGATAATCCAAATAATGGAAGTTCAAAACCAGATTTTGCGAAACTAAGTGACACATTAATATCGTTAGAAAAAGTTTCTGTAGTGGCTTTAGTTGATATTCCAAGATTAAAATCTTTTTTTGTGGAATATTTAACATTTCCTGTAATATTTCCACCCCACAACTCAGCAAAGGTTAAATTTAATCCAACAAGGGGCGAAAATCCATAAGATATTTTTTGAGTTTGAACTTCCTCAACTCCATCAGCATTTATTTTCCAACCTTCGGTATATTTAGAAGTATAACCATGATTAAGAGATACTCTATCGAACAAAAGTCCAACAAAAGGAAGTTTTTCTAAACCACTCCAGCTAATTCTCCAGTTAGGACGTGGAATATATTTTGAAATATCTTTCAAAACTGGAAGATTTGCAAAAATTGGAATAGATTCAAGTCCTTCAACAAAAGCACTTGATAAATTTTCATTAACATTACTTGCATTTGGATCAAATTTATCATTTACCGATTTAACCGAAGCGCCAACAATTGGAAGAGATAAAAACGATTTATCAAGATTTCCATTAGCAGAAGTATTTGTAATTATTCTCTCTCCAGTAAATTCATCTACTTCAAAAGAAATAGATTTATTATAGCCCCAACCTATATCCCAATTAATATCAATATTTGCACCTTCCCACAGAGGACGTCTTGTTTTAATTGAAATATCATTATTTTGGGAAATTTTATCAGATAACTGTCCACCAAATGCTCGTGGGCCCGGATCGTTTGAAAGCCCAATTTGATAAAGCCTACTTGGTCCATTTATGTCACTTTGGGCAGTACCCCAAAAATTCCAGAACCCAGTACCATGAGAAAGTATTCCACTATTAGTCTGAGTATTACTTTGGCTGAAGTTAAACGAAACTTGGTCATAATCAAACAAAATATATTGCAGCGAACCTAACATCAGTTTAAGTCCTTTAGATAATAATGAAGGAGAATTATCTTCAACTTCAAGACTATCAGAGGAATTATTTTCTTTATTTATTTCATCTTGCTCTTTTAATTGGTCATCAATATTTTGAGTTTCTCTTTTTGAATATCTACTACGCGGTTTACTTTGAACTCCGCTTTTAGTTTTATCTTCACTGTTATCGCTATATATCATCGAAAATATTGGACTCACAATTGATTTTACTTTTACTGTTAAATTTCCATTTAACCTATTTGACCAACCTGCACTTCTTCCAAGTTCTGCTTGAGAAAAATTATTTTGCCAGCTATATGAAACATTGTAACTGCTTGAAAAGGTAAAAAATTTGTCAAGATTAAGCAGTGATGGCATTTTAGGCTTTAAGTTAAAACTAACCGATTGGCTATAATTATTATCTTTGCCAAATAAATTGCCATTAAAGATATCACTCCATATTTCACCCTCAACACGTTCTTTTCCATCAAAATTGGTAAGTAAATGAACAAGTGATGATGCAACACTTACTTTATACCCAGTTGAAAAATTAAAAAATCCATCTTCGGTTATTGACCAATTAAAGCCTGCATTACGTGAAACGGTAAAATCGCGACTTATATTAGGTGCTAATCCAACTGTTCTAGATTTAGTATATGTATAATTCCTCTTAACGGCAACACTTGCATCAAAATTTTGAGGTGTAAAATTAAATTTAACATTTCTATAATCAGAAAATAATTTAAAAAATTCTCCAATTATTGGAATATTAGATGGATAAATAAAATTATCGTTACTAAACTTAGCTTGATATTTGCCAGTTCCATTCCAACTCCAACTTTTTGCTTCTGAAGTTGCAGGATTTCGAGAACTTGAACTATTAAAACTATAACTAAAACTTAAACCATTAACTGTTTCTCGTATATACCAAACTTTTGAAGGTATTCGGAATTGAATATTAGATAAAGACCAAGTATCAGAAATATTTAATGTTTCTGTTTCTCTTATTAAACTATCAGGATTTGAACTGCTTTCGGCAGCTTTAGAAACCAAAATGTCTGTTCTTGGTTTATACAATGGTTTTGCTACCGATTCAGAATGCGAATAATTTATACTTAAATTACTACCAGGCATATTAAAAGGCACTAATTTTATAATATCAACATTACTTTGAATATTCCAACTTTGTGATTCAACACGGCTACCAAATCGGTCAGAAAGCTTATGGAAATATGGGTCAGTTTTTCTAAACGAACCACTAACACTAACAATATCCGCAAACTTTAACGAAGCAGTTGAACTTACTGCCCAACCTTCATGGTCATTTGCACCAATTACACGAAGTTCATTAACCCAAAGCCGTCCTGAAACTTTCTGAAATTCAACCCCTTTACCACTAGGATTTCTTATTCCAAGTGCAAGAAAGGTTATTTTTGTTAAAGTTGGTGCCCCTCTAATTCCATAATAGTGACCAGGTTTACCCGCAACTGGAACATGATAAGGTACATTTACAGAATCCGCCGGTCTTGTTTCTTTAATTGTTGTTAAATCGTTAAAATTTACACTTATTTCTTCCCAATCTGCTTTTGTTGGTCTAATATATTCATAGTAGTTTGTACTATCGGCTCCAAACCTAAAATACAAATCAGTAGCATAGTTATTTTCGTCCACATAATTAGAAATTGAGCCATCAAAATCGTTTAGATCACCATGCACAAAAAGTTTCATTTCAGAATAATTAAAAACATCAAGTGCTTTTGTTAAATATTTTACAACTGTTCTAGAGTCACCATCATCAAGATTTTTTAATATTAAATCCAAAGCTTGCTCATTTTTTAAAATATTTTGGTCTGGATTTGTCCTATCTTTTTCACGAGTAATTCCAGGTGGGCTATAATAGTCTGGATTATCCTCAATATTAACATTAGATACTGTTAAAACTGTATCAGATTCGGTAACCTTGTTATCCAATAATTTTTGCCACTGACTTCCAACAAGATTAAACTCAGTAATCTGGAAATGTATCTGTTCATTTGTGCCACTAACCCATAATCTAATAAATTCGACAAGAGAAAAAGTTGGTGATCCCATGGTTTTAGCATCATTAAAATCTTTTAATGGAATTTTGAATTGATACCAAGTTGATTTTTCTCCACTTTCTTTAATTGCCCCGCCACCAGCACGGAAAGGATTGGTTGTTTTAGCAGTATCTAATGGAATTTCATATCTAAAATAACTATTAATTTTATCTACTTTTTTATTTCCATTCAAATCTTCACTATCTGGGAAACGTCCAATATCTGAAAGATCGGCATTGCCTTGTGTTCCATTTATACTTTCAAAATCTTTAATTTCAAATCCCCCAGAAACAAATCTAAAATCATCTCCGCTTGGATCTTTATTACTTATGGCATCATAACCAGGCTCATCTACATTTTTAAGACCATCAAGACCATTATCCTCGCCTTCGTCAATAATGTCGTTCCAAGGTTCTTTATCTTCAGTATCTAATATAAGGTTTGGAATTACATCTTCACTAATTTGTCCCAAATCAAGATTTAAAATAGCACCTTGTGGAGCATCAATAATATTAATCCAAAATTCAATTGCTTCAATTTTTTCTTCCACAAGATTGGTAGCACTTGAAGATAGTGACTTCATAATTCCACCCCAAACTTTATCAGAATTTCCTTCTAAATTTGGGAAATTATTATACATACCTTTTATATTTGGTCTAAAAACATAATCCATTACAGTAACTTCTTTATCTTTTGTAGCAACTTCTTTATTTGGCCAAATATCAGTTGATGATGTTGCAGATGGTAAAATATTGTACCAAATACTTTTTCCTTTGTAAGCCATTAATTCATTTTTAGTTTCAGAGCCAACAAAAGGCATTTTTTCTGGGACTGATAAATCTTTCCAGCCTGTATATGAAATTCCTATGGGAATTGTTCTTTTTGAAGCTTCAAAATCATCAATGTATGCAATACTTTTGTTTTTATCACTAGGAATTGTACTTTTTTTAGTATTTGGATCTGGGTCCATATATGCAAATTCACCAGATAAATCGAAAGAAGATTTTGCACTAGTTGAAAATACTTTATCCAAGGCGGTGGTTAAAAAAGGCAAATTATGTTTTGTTTTAAAATCAAGTCCATAAATTGTATTACTAATTGGCTCTTCTCCAATTCGTACTTTGTCGCTTAAAGTTTTCTGATTTAAGTTAAGAAATGAAAATCCAAGCTGGGATTCTTTACTAAATTCATAAACACCTCTAAAACCAACTAAAGTTTTTGAAGCTAATTGGAATAAATCATTTTGTTCAAAAGTAATTTTTAAATTTGCTCCTGGAACAAGTGCATCTGCGTTTCGCATTGTAATTTGACCAATATTATAATCAACTACATAATCAACTCCATTTGTTAAAACCTTGCCATCAAGAGTAACACGAACAGAATTTTCAACAACGTTAAAACCTATTTGAAAATTTGAGGAAACACTTGCAGAATACTCGCCTGTTAAATCATATTTGTTTTTTGTTTTATCCTCTTGAGCTTTTGATTTTAGCTCGGTATATAAACTATAATAAGCAATATCCCTTGGCAAATCTTTTGGTAAATCTCTTCCAAACGGTTGAAGAGATGGGAATATAATTTCACCAGTTTCTGGAATAATTGTTATTCCTTCTCTAAAATCAAATAAACCATCTGGAGTTGTTCCACCACTATTATCTAATAAATCTAAGCCAAACTGATTTAAAAGATTTTTATTTTCAACATTATTTTGTGGTTCAAGACCTTCAACTGTATAAAATATATCAAAAGAAAATCCTTCTTTTTTAACTTCTCTTCCTCCAAGTGGATAAATATTTCTTAATTGTAATTTCCAAGCTTGCTCATAAGCTGGAATAAGATTATCAGGTTTTACAAGTTTCAATAAAATCACATCATCTTTTTTTATGTCTCTTTGAAACTCACCATATACTTTATCATCATCTGGCGAAGTAGTGGGTCCTTCAATTCTATAAGCAACACCAATTGCATCAGTTTTTTGAACTTGCGTTTTAAAAGTTATGAATCCTGTTGCTTCGTGATAAATATAATCACTACCTTCATTTAATTTTTCAAATCTAGTACCTAAAATAGAAATTCCAGGCACACCATCACCTTCTCCTCTTAACGTTTCATCATATCTTTCGTTAGGATTAATAGCAGGTAGATTAATATATAAATTTGCTACATTTTGAGTTGCAATATTTACATTTTCATTTGTAGAACGCCATACTTCCAATTCTTTTACAAAATATGAATTATTAACTTCAGGAGTAAGTTGTCCAAAATATTTATTAAAGAAATTATACTTCGGCAAAGTACTTGCATAAATTGTATCAATAAAATAGTTGTTTTCAGAATAATTTAATGCTTCAATTGAAAAAGTTTGCTTCTCGCTACCACCAGTAACAGAAACCTCTTTAACTTCACCTTTTTTCTGTGAAGCAAGTGCTGTTAAGGTAAAAGGTCCAAATTGAAATTTTGCCTTAACACCAAAAAGTGCTTCACTGCCACCTACAAGTGGTGAAGTTTGTAATGACACGTTTCCAGCTTCAATAGATTGGATCATCTCATCTTCATAACCTTTATATTGCAATTTTAACTGGTTTTCATATTCAAATGTTCTTTCAGTATTCCAATCAGCTCCAATTGTTAATTTATCGCCAATAGTACCATTAACACTAATTTGAACTTGTTGACTAAAATCTGGTTCGTTTCGGCTATTTCCTAAAGCAGAAGCCGTTTTGCCTTCGGTAGTTTCATTACGCCACGCACCATGAATATCAACGGCACCACTAATTCTTAAATTAATTTTAGGAGGACCAAAAATTGACAAAAAAGAAGCACTTGGTAAAGGGATTTCAATATTTGTTATATCAGATAGTAAACTGCCCAAATCGTCATCACCTTGTAAAAGTTCATATTTCCGTGAAAGTGAATTCAATTCCCCTTTATTTATTACAGCAATCATTTTTTCAATGTATTCGCTTAATGGCATTTTAACCATTATTCGTGATTCATTTCCAGCAATGGTTTCTTTTATTAAAACAAACTGGCCTGTTGAATCCAACTCAATACTTTTTTGTGAAATTGAAGAAGATGGATAAGCAAAGAAATTTGTTTGAAATCTTTCTGTTGGCGAAGTGCTGTAATAATCTGGCTGAACATATTGGAAGTGTTTTAATCTAGCTGTAGAATCAATAGCCATTGAATCAACAATTGCAACTGAATCTTTAACAATAACTGAATCTATAACATTCACTGAATCAGAAATTGTAGAATCTACTAATAATATATTGTTAAGTGAATCGGTAGAATCAGAAAATACATCAAAATTATTATTTAGAAAATAATAATTAAACGAATTTATATTACTTTCAGAAAGTGCATTAATTTCTAATTCAACATCGGTGATGCGATTATCAGAAAAAGCAAACCTGCTAGTAAAACCGAAAGATGCAATTATAGAAATGCTAACAATTATAATCGAAAGAAAAGTTATTAACTTCTGCATCTGTTTTGATTTTCTACCGTAAATTTTAGTACCTTGATTAATTTATGACTATTCCAAAATGGTAGAACTGTTTTCGATATTCCTCCGATTAAAAAACTGTTAGCCAAAATTATTTAATTGTTAGTTCAATTTCAATATATTTTATATAGTTACAAATATTTACCTAAATTTAATATTCTATGAATTACTTTAGATTATATCATTTAGGTGTGTTTTTACATCAATTACATCAATAATCTGTTCTTTTTCAACAATAATTGCACTCAATTTATTACCAACATAGGCACCAGTATCAATATAAACAGCATTGTTATCTTCATCCAAAATAATTTCTTGATGTTTGGTATGTCCAATTATTTGTAATTTACCAATGTTTAATGGCTCATCTCTACACCACAAAACTCCTCTATCAGAGCGATAATCGTTATAAATAAGTTCGTGTAAAGCCGATAAATTTGTACGAAAGTCTTTTGGTAAAAAGTGCTCATATTCTTTTGAAATTCCAGCATGTGAAATAAAGCAATCTTGTGTATTAATATAAAATGGAGCTTTTTTAATAACATCAATATGCGAAAACACCTTTTCTTCATTGTCTTCGTATGATTCTAAAGTCGCTTCACTACCATTAAAAACCCAAGATCGTGCAAAAACTGATGATGGTTCTTTGAAAAAATTATAAAACATATATTCGTGATTTCCTGGAGTAAACTCAATTTTTTTTTCAATTACAAATTCCATTACATCACAACTATTATTTCCCCTATCAATTAAATCACCAACGGAATAAACCTTTAAATCAGGATATTTTTTAATAATTTTATTATAAAGTTCAACTAATGTATGGTAACAACCATGAATATCACCAATTACTGCTATCATAATTTTAAATTATATGTTTTATTAGCAAATTCTGAAAGTTCAGCTTTAAAATTTGGATGTGCAATATTAATTAGTGCTTTCACTCTTTCTCTAATTGATTTTCCCCAAAGTTGAGCAACACCAAATTCGGTGACAACATAATGAACATCCCCACGCGAAGTTACAACTCCAGCTCCAGGTTTTAATGTAGCAACAATTCTTGATATTTTCCCATCTTTTGTTGTAGAAGGAAGTGCAATAATTGGTTTTCCTCCGTCGGAATAAGCAGCTCCACGAATAAAATCAACTTGACCTCCAATTCCACTAAATAGTTTTGTTCCAATTGAATCGGAGCATACTTGACCTGTTAAATCGACTTCAATTGCAGAATTAATTGCTATCATTTTATCATTTTTTGCAATAATAAAAGGGTCGTTAACATATTCTTGAGGATGAAATTCAAATATTGGATTATTATTAATGTAATCGAATGATTTTTTTGTTCCAAGAACAAATCCAGCAATAATTTTTCCATGGTGTAAAGTTTTTTTATCGCCGGTAATTATTCCATCTTCAACTAAATCTATCATTCCATCTGAAAACATTTCTGTATGAACGCCTAAATCTTTTTTATTACGAAGATATTTCATTACGTTATCTGGAATTGCACCTATTCCCATTTGAAGTGTTGAACCATCTTCAATTAAATCGGCAACGTTTTTACCTATTTTATCATAAACTTCTAAAACTTCATCAGATGCGTTTGGGTCAACTTGTGGTAGTTCCAAAAGCGGTTCGTCAACTTCAACTATATAATCTATTTTATTTATATGAATAAAGCTGTTTCCAAGTCCCCGAGGCATTTGCCTATTTACTTGAGCAATTACTAAAGTCGCTTTTTCAGTTGGAGTTTTAATATTACCAACATCAATTCCATAACTGCAAAAACCATGTTCATCTGGTGGAGAAACATTTATAAAAGCAATATCCACAGGAAGAATTCCCTTTTTAAAAAGCAAAGTAACTTCTGATAAAAATATTGGAATAAACTCAGCTCGTCCCTCATTTACAGCTTGTCTTGAATTTGCACCAATAAAAAAAGCGCGATGTTTAAAATGTTTTTCCATTCCAGGTTTTAAATAAGGGATATTACCAACTATTAAAATATGATAAAGCTTAACATCAGTAAGTTCATCTTTTCGATCAACCATGGCATTTAATATTTCCATTGGAGCAGCACAACCCGGTTGAACAATAATGCTATCACCCGATTTAATATGAGTAACAGCTTCTTTTGCAGTAACCAGTTTGGAATTATATTTTTCTAACCAAGAAACTTTTTGGGGTGGTTTAATTTTTAATTCATCAATTGTCATATAAAATTCTTATTAATTTGTTGAAAATATATGGAGCCGTCTATACTCCAAATTAAATGTTTCTGCAATTATTTGATTAGTGCAATAGCCATTATAAGTACAAATACCTTTAGCAAAATCTGTGTCACCCAAAACAGCATTCGACAAACCATTATTAGATATTTCAACAATATAATCTATAGCAGCATTAGATAAGCCAAATGAAGCAGTTCTGGCAACCATTGCAGGAATATTAGGAACGCAGAAATGAATTACCCCATGTTCAACATAAACTGGATCAGAAATAGTTGTTGGGCGGCTAGTTTCTACACAACCACCATGGTCAATTGATAAATCAATAATAACAGCACCTTCTTTCATAGTTTTAACCATTTCAGTGCTAACTAAATGAGGGACTTTTTCACCTTTAACCTGAACAGCACAAATAAGTAAATCTGCAAATTTCACTCCACGAGCAATAGTATAATCGTTTGCAATTACCGTAGTAATATTTTTTGAAAGAATATTTTCAATTCTTCTTAATCTTCTAATATCTTTATCAAGAACAATAACTTGAGCACCCCTACCCAAAACAGCACGAGCAGCATTCATTCCAACAACACCAGCACCAATAATTACAACTGCTGCGGGAGCAACTCCAGTAATTCCACCCATTAAAATTCCACGTCCATTTTTTGAATCGCTGCTTAAATAACGCTCACCAATTTGAATTGCAAGTTGTCCAGCAATTTCGCTCATTGAATGAAGTATTGGTGCTTCATCGTTTTTTTCAATTAACTCATAACTAATTGCTGTTATTTTTTTTTCAATCATACTTTCTACAATATGCTTATCACCAACAGCAAATTTGTGAAAAGCTAAAACAATCTGTTTTTCATCCACAAAAGATATCTCTTTTTCAGTCATTGGTGAAATTTGTGCAATAACTTCAGAACGTTGATATACTTCTTCTTTTGAATAAACAACAACAGCACCAGCTTTGCGGTATTCTTCATCAGGAAAATGACTTCCGCTACCAGCTTCTGTTTCAACAAAAACAACATGACCTTGTTTTACAAGTGTATTAACACCCGAAGGTACAATTGCAACTCGCTTTTCTTCGTGATGTGTTTCTTTTGGAATTCCAATTCTCATATACAATCCTACTTACTTTATATGATTAAAATTACAAACTAATGATTTTATATACAAGCATAGTTTAACTTAATTTAGTTTGTTAAAAAACATTCTAATTTACTTTACAATTTTTTTTGCTGATTAAAAACTTTCTTAAACTGTGTATTATAAAGATAATTAAATGCACAGATTGCTAATCTGTGCTACGCTAATTTTATTGAATTAATTTGGTCTAAAAATTTGGGATTAGAAACAGCAACTGATTCAAAATCATTGATGCTAATTTCCTTACCAATTAACATACCAAGCACTGCAAAAGCCATTGCAATTCTATGATCCTTAAAGCTTTCTAATAAAACATTAACATTTATCGCGTTTCCGCTTAACGAAAAACCATCGTCAAATTCTTCTGTGACAACTCCAAGTTTTTTAAAGTTCGAGCAAAGTGCTTCTATTCTGTCAGATTCTTTAAATCTCAATTCTTTAGCATTTCTAATATTAAATTTTCCATCAGCAAATAACCCAGCAACTGATAAAATTGGAATTTCATCAATAATGTTTGGGATTATTTCGTCATCAATTTCTATGTTTTTAAGTTTACTGCTAAATATTCTTAAATCAGCAATTTTTTCGCCATTGTTTTCTTTTTCATTTTCAATTTCAATTCTGCCATTCATTTTTTGCAATATTTTTATAATTCCATTACGCGTTTCGTTTAATAGAACATTTTTTAAAATTAATTTAGAATTTTCAGATATTAAAGCTAATACTATAAAAAAAGCTGCTGTAGAAATATCGCAAGGCACAATATACAAATTTGGTTTAGGATAGTTTTTTACAGAAGAATATATTCTTCTCATTCCATCAAATTCTTCAACTTTTAATCCAAGCAAGGTTTCTGTGTGATTTCTTGTTCGCGAATGCTCAATAACAATTGTTTCTTCTTCAAGATGCAATCCAGCGAGTAAAATAGCACTTTTAACTTGAGCAGAATCAACTTGCATATTATATTCAATAGCTTTTAATTCTTTGGAATGTGAAATAACCATTGGAAGACTCCCTATTTCACTTGTTGTAATTTTAGCACCCATTTTTGAAAGTGGTTCAACAACTCGTTTCATTGGTCGTTTGGATAGCGAGGCATCACCAATAATAGTAGCTTCAAAATTTTGTGCCGCTAATATTCCACTAATTAGTCTTGTTGTGGTTCCAGAATTTCCAGCATTAAGTGGTGAATTTGGTTTTGTAAATCCATTAATCCCTTTTCCGAAAATTGTTAAGTCTGTTTCATTCTGTTCTATCTTACATCCTAATTTTCTAAAACAATCAATAGTTGAATTAACATCTTCAGAATTTAAGTAATTATTTACTACCGATTTTCCATTAGCCATTGCCGAAAACATTACTGCCCGATGTGAAATTGACTTATCACCAGGAAGAATTAACTCTCCATTTATTCCACTAATTTTTTCAATTTTTTGAATCATTTAGCACACCATTCGTCTATCATTTTTTCTAAATCATCTTCATTCAAATCTGATGTTTCGTACATACCTTTTTCTTCACGCTGCCGCTGTGCTTCGTATAGTGTTACTGCTGTAGCAACTGATACATTAAGACTTTGAATCATCCCACGCATAGGAATGTAAAATATTTCATCTGCAAGTTCAGCAACTTCTTCAGATATTCCACGATGTTCGTTTCCAAAAACTAAAGCAACTTTATCTGTTAAATCAAAACTATAAATTTTCTTAGCCTTTTCATTTAATTGACTTGCATAAATTTTGAATCCATCTTTTCGTAAATCATCAAAGCATTCTTGTGCAGTTTTATATTTTTCTGATTCAACCCATTTATTTGCTGAAGAAGATGAAACTCTGCTGATCTTTGGAAATTCTTCAGTGTTATAAATGAGCGTTATTTTTGGAATACCAACCGAATCACAAGTTCTGTAAATTGCACTTACATTGTGCGGATCGTGAATGTTTTCCAACACAACTTTTAGCGAATGTTGACGCTGTTTTACAACACTTTTAATTTTATTTAATCTTTTTTCTGTCTTAAACTTTTGCAAAATTACTCTTTATCAAAAACTAATTTATAAATCTTTTGCTTTCCGCTTCTGCGAGCTAAATCCACTTTTACTTCAATTTCATTATCTAAATTTATATAATATCTCGTAAGTTCAACAATATTTTCAATTGCTTCATCTTCATTATGTGCCCAACTTTCACAACCTTTTAAAGATGGTACTTCAGCGTTAAAACCATCAATCTCGTTTGTAACAACCATATCAATTACCACTAATAACCACCCTCATTTGAAATTTGATTAGCAATAATCTTTACCCCAGCACTTGCACCAATTCTGTTTGCTCCTGCATTAAGCATATTAATTGCATCTTCTCTTGTTCTAACTCCACCAGAAGCTTTTACTTTTAGTTTATTTTCAACAACCAATTTCATTAAAGAAATATCTTCAACTGTTGCTCCGCCTCCATTAAATCCAGTTGAAGTTTTAACAAAATCTGCTTTTGCTGCTTTGCTTATTAAACATGCTTTCACTTTTTCTACATCATTCAAAAGAGAAGTTTCAATTATAACTTTGCAAATTGCATTCATTTCGTGTGCTACATCAGAAACAGCTTTAATATCGTTATAAACATATTTATATTCTTCTTGTTTTAGCATTCCAACATTTATAACCATATCAATTTCGTTAGCCCCAAATTCAATGGCATCATTTGTCTCAGCAACCTTTGCAGCAGTGCTCATTGCTCCAAGTGGAAAGCCCACAACCACACATGTCTTTACACTGCTTCCATCTAAAAGGCTTGTTACCAAAGGGGCATAGCACGAATTAACACAAACTGAGGCAAATTTATTTTCAATTGCTTCATTACATATATTTATAATATCATCTGGTTTTGCTTCTGGTTTAAGTATAGTATGATCAATGCTTTCAGCAATTTCTTTGTTAGTATATGTTCTTCCTAAATTAATTAAACTCTTTTTATTTTTTATTAGAAACTCTTTAATATATTTCTCATCATCTAATCTAAGCTTTTTCATTTTATCCCCACTAAAAATTTAACTACCAAATATTTTAAAATAATAATATTGTTTTATAATTATTGAAAGTCTTATAAACTTTTCACAATTGTTATTCTATTATAACACGTTTTTTTTCATAAATGCTTTGTATGTATTTTGCATTAGCATAGCAATAGTCATTGGTCCAACTCCTCCAGGAACTGGAGTGATAAAAGAAGCTTTCTTTGAAGCATTTTCAAAATCAACATCGCCTACTAATTTATAACCACTTTTCTTGGATGAATCTTCAACTCTATTTACACCAACATCAATAATTACTACTCCATCTTTAACCATATCAGATTTAATAAATTCTGGAACTCCTATTGCCGCAATTAAAATATCGGCTTGTTTTGTTATTGCGGATAAATCTTCTGCGGCAGAATGAACTACAGTAACGACAGCATTTGCTCCCGCTTTCTTTTGAAGCAGCATATTTGCAACTGGCTTTCCAACAATATTACTACGACCAACAACAACAACGTGCTTACCTTTTGTTTCAATTTTATATCTTTTCAATAATTCAACTACGCCAAATGGTGTACAAGGATAAAGCGTATCCTTTCCAATTACCATTTTGCCAACATTTATTGGATGAAATCCATCAACATCTTTAAATGGGGAAATTGCTTCTATTATTTTATCTTCATCAATATGTTTTGGAAGTGGAAGTTGGACTAATATTCCATGATATATATTATCGTTGTTATATTGATCAATTAATTTAAGCAAGTCTTCTTCTGTTGTATCAGCACTTAATCTATCCACTTTTGAAAAGAGACCAACTTCTTCGCATGCTTTTTGTTTCATGCTAACATAAACATTTGAAGCTGGGTCTTCGCCAACAAGAATTGCAACTAATCCTGGAATATTATTTCCATCCTCTTTTAATTTATCTACTTTTAATTTTAATTCTGCTCTAATTTCAGCAGCTATTTGTTTTCCATCAATAATTGTCAATTTAGTCTCCAATTTCTTTAAATGATAGCTCATATTTTTCATTCAAATAGTTTTGTAATTCTTTATCATTTTTAATTTCTTCTTCAAATGAATTTGAATTTTGCCAACCAAGGCTACCATATTTCCTATAATTCTCTAATCTTCGTATAGTAATTTCACAATAAATTGGGTCTATATCAATTGTAAAACACTTTCTTTCTAAAATTTCACTTGCTAAAAGAGTAGTTCCAGAATGAGCAAAAAAATCGATTACCAAATCGTTCTTTTTGCTCGAAACATTAATAATTCTTTCAATAGCCTTTAGTGGTTTTTGAGCAAAACATCCATTTACATTTTCATCCATAAGATGAAATACTTGTTGAATATCAATCCAAACATTTCCAGAACGAATATTTTTAGACTTACTTCTTTCAAGATTTTCTGTTTTCTTTCCATTTATCTCTTTGTAATAACCTTTTACTACTTTTGGAATATCTGTATAAACATGCTCAATATTAAATATTGGACTACCTATTGTATAATAAAGTAATTCTTGACGAATGGACATCCAATTTTTTTGAGTACCATAACCGCGCTGATTTCGCATTGTAATAAAGCTGCGAGATTTGAACTCAGAATCTTTCATCATTAAAATAAATTCGGCGAACGGTTGAAAATTATTTTTCTGGTCAGCTCCAAGCCAAATATATAATGAAGAATCTTTTTCCATGAAATGCTTGCTATTATTAATCCATATTTTAGACCATTTCACAAACTCATCAACATCAGATTCTTGAAACGCAACCATATTATATGGCGGGTCATGGACTGCAAGAACAGCTTTTTTTCTACCAAACATCTTTTTCAAATCTTTTAGATTATTGGAATCCAAACACCCAACTTTATGATTGTTTTTTTTATCACTCCAAATTTCCCCTTCCTTTAATCGACAATATTTTAGCAGCATATTATGCAAAATACTGTCTTTATCAATTCTTGGAATAGGAAAATTCTTCATTTTTATGACTTCTGCTTATCAAATTCTGGAAGCATTATTCTTTCAACTTCAACTGTCGCTCCAGTTTCAACATCAACTTTTGCATAAAATCCACAAAGATGCACATCATCTGTAGCAGTAATATATTTTTGAGGTGTTTGAAATAGAAAGCGATTTAATGCTGCTTCCGTTTTCATTCCAATAATGGAATCGTAAGGGCCTGTCATGCCAACATCAGTAATATAACCTAACCCAAGAGGAAATATCCTTTCATCCGCTGTTTGAATATGAGTGTGAGTTCCAACTAACACAGATGCTTTTCCATCAATAAAATTTGCGAGTGCAAGCTTTTCGGCTGTTGCTTCAGCATGAAAATCAATAAAAATAACTTTTGTTTCTTGAGCTATTTTAGCCAAAACCCATTCTGCAGTACGAAACGGACAATCAATTGGTGACATAAATGAGCGTCCTTGCAAACTTATTACTCCTACTTTGCCTTTTGGAGTATCAACAATTATATATCCATTTCCATAAGAACCTTTTGGGTAATTTAATGGGCGCAATGAACGTTTTTCTTTTTTAAGATACTCTTGTGATTGATGTTTATCCCAAGTATGATTTCCACCAGTTACGGCTTTAATACCCAATTTAAAAAAAACATTACCTTGTTTTTCTGTAAATCCTTTTCCATCATCTGCATTTTCGCCATTTGCAATAATTATATCTGCTCTATATTTTTTTTCTAAACTTGGTAACCATGTTTCTATCATATCTAAACCTGGCTTACCAATTACATCTCCAATAAATAATATATTAATTGTCATTATTTTCCTTTTTGTTATTAACAAATATATCGATTTTAGATTTGGGATAAAAGATTGTTTAAAACATAATGTAAAGGGAAGATATACACAGAGTGCGACATTTAATATTGCGACAATTTAAAGCAATTTTGCTGTGAATAAATTTATAATACTGATGGCATTTTATTTGCTTTACTTTTATTTATATAATTGTAAAGCAAATTACTAAAATAGAATTTAGTTTATTTCAAAAAAATCAGTATTTATTTATACATCCAACCAATATGAAAATTTAATTAGAAATATATTATTTGCGTCAGATTCCAATAGATTTGAAAAATCTTTACCAAGATGAAATTCACCAGGATTTTGAAAATTTAATTTATCGTGCGACCAAACAAAATATAGTATAGAACCTGGTAAAAATTCCCATCTTAAAACAGCATTCCCACGCAATGATTTGAAGTTAAAATTTGGATTATTAAATGAGAATGAATCATTAGAATTTTTATCGGGAGTGATAGAATATTTTTCCGTTTCCGAATTGTATTCTATTTTGGAACCGTTTTCTCCATACAAATTAGTTTTATATGTATTTGCTTCTGCCAGTTCTTTGAAATTAACATAATTTCCAACAGAAATTAAAGGCTGCACATAAAATTGCAGTGTTAATTTTGAGCTGAAAGTCCAATCAATTCTTATATTTGCAGAAAATGTTTTTTGCTCCATTTCTCCAAAAACATACCTTGAGCCATAAGTTTTAGTTGCATTTTCATCAACAAAAGCACCAACCCATTGATAGATTGATTTGGTAAAATCATATTCAGGTTCCACAGAAATATTTAGCTGAGAATTAGGTTTCCATTCTACTTCAAATTCAGCCGAAAAGTCATAGCTGCCTAAATCATCTTTCCAATAACCAATTCCTTGAGTAAAAATCATTTTTTCTCTTGAGTCTGTAGCAACATACATTCCAACAGAAAAATTTTCTGGTATAATAATTTTTGGACCACCACGAGTTGCAGTTGTAGAAGTGGATTCAAAATTATAACCGCTTTCCATTTCTAATTTCCAATAATTAACAAATTGAACTTGTCCCCGAGAATAAAATCCTATTCTTGAAACATTATCTTCGTAGTCGGAATTTCTGCTAAATCCTAAATAAATACTTTTTTGCCTAACAATATTATCTGGCTCATACCAACGATACCCTGCAACAACATGACCATTAATTCTATCGGCGTACCATTGATATCCTAAATCATTAAATTCAAAACCTGGCGTTGCTGTGCCCAATGCAGAATTAAAATAGAAATTTCCTTCTTGTTTATTTATTGCAAATCTTGCAAACATTCCTGATAAAGAAGTCATATTTTTGTCAAGCCGCATATAAGTTCTATCTGGTCTTTGAAAATATCTGTAAGATTGTTTTTGGATATTTAGCAGCGATTCTTTTGTACCATGCACGTAAGAGCTTGCAACCATTCCAGTAAGAACGTACATTCTGTCTTTATCTAAAAATGTCCAACCATCTAAACCATAAGTATAAGCCTGATCAGTGAGAAACAGTTTTAAATTTTTATTTGATAAATCTCTATTTACAGATGTAAATATAGTACCAATTGCTTGGTCACCGTCGTTAAATTCCTTTCTTGTACGAAAGACTCCATAATGAGTTAAAGGTTCTACTTCCTCTTTTACAATATTTTTTGTGTTTGTAAAAATACTGGCATTTGTTCTTTCAGTAACTGCACTTAAAACACCAATTGTCCAAGTTTCATCAATTTTCCCAGTAAGTTTTCCAGCCCCTAAAATACGTGTATCAATTGGTTGATCAACAATTCCATCTGTTGTTGGATAACCCTGTGGAGTTCTTCCTATCCTTCTGGAATAAAATAGTGTTGGAGTTCCAAAATTAAATCCCCAATTACTATTAGCACCACCAGTTCCAAATTCAAAAATACTTTCACCTTCAATAAAAAATGGTCTTTTTTCTGAAAAATAAATCTCATTTGCCGAAAGGTTAACAACTGCTGGGTCAACTTCCACTTGTCCAAAATCTGGATTTATTGTTAAATCAACATTTAAATTACTTCCAACTCCAAATTTAACATCAGCTCCTACCGAAGTTTGGTATTGGTTTTCAGAATAAAATGGATCATTTTCTTTATTTCTTAAATACTGCGCTTTTTGGACAATATAAGGTAGCAACTCAAATCTATTCTTTGGAATAATTCCATCCAAACCAGTTAAATCAGCAAAATGCGAAACAAAACCACTTCCATTTTTGGGAACCATAACAAGATACGACATCTCGTGCCTACGTTTGATATCGCGATTAAGGTTAATTCCCCAAACCATTTCTTTAGCTTCGTTAAACCTTAATTGGCTAAAAGGAATTTTAATTTCTGCAGACCATCCCTCGTTATCAACTATTGTTTCAGATTCCCAAATTCCATCCCAAGATTCGTTCCTTGCTCCGTCGTTATAAAGAGTTCCATCACTAATTGAACCACCAGCATTAACAGCAAAATAATTTCCCGTTCTATTATCGTTAAATGGGTCAATAAATATCCAAATCCAATCAGATTCCACAAAATTATCTCGGCGCATTAAAGTTACATCTATTGAATCGGGTTTGGAATCGTAAAATTTTCCACCAAAATAAAGGTTTTCATTGTCGTGGAAAATCCACATTTCAGTTTTTTCGCTTGCTGGTTTGCCTTCATCTGGGTCTTTTTGTGTAAAATTTGTTATTGGAATATTTTGGTATGCAGATTCGGTTAATTTACCATCCAAAACTAATGGGGTATCAATTTTATATGATTTTATTGTTTTTGTTGAGTCTTTTAGTTTTGATCCAAATGTTAGCGTAAAACAAAGGAATAATAGAATTAAAGTATAGAATATCTTCATAAATAACCTTATTTTTCAAAAAATTTAGTACACTCTTTAGATGTATTTACATTTAAAAAGTTCACAACTGTTCTTTATTTTCTTAAAGTTTTAAAACTATTTTTTCTCTTTACTAAAATAAGGTAAATGCCTTATTTTCAAAGCCTATTCTTATAAGTATTTTTCATTTAACATGTTTTCAAAATAAAAAGGAGTTAAAATGAAAGTCAATTTAGTACTTTTTTTTCTGTTTGTATTTTTTTGTTCACTTTTCGGTGAAAATAGGTATGGAATAAAAAGCATCGAAAATCTTATTCAAAAGAATTTTAATGTTTTACAAAATGTGAATTTATCTGCTCAAGGTTCAATTATAAATACTTATGAAGAGCAACTTGTGCAACAATGGGTAAGTGATAATTGGATGTCAACACAAAGAAATACTACAACAATTGATACAACCAAATGGTTTATGACAGTATTAGCTGAGCTAAATCATCCACAATTAGGTTGGACGAACATGTCAAAAATTGAATATCAATTTAAAATTCTTGACGAAACATTTGGATTTGTTCAGATGAAAATGTATAATTTTTCTGAATCGGAGTGGAAACTGCAAGGACAGATTGATTATACTTATGATTCAAATGATTTCGTAATTCAAGTTGATGTACAATATGATTTTGGTATAGGTTTAATGCCTTATTCAAAAGTTATTTTTTCAAACAATTCTGCAGGATTACCATTAACCGAAATTGTTGAGAACTTTAACTTTGCAACATCAACTCTTGAAAATGATTCTAAAATAACTTACACTTATAATGATACTAATCCAAAGGATTTAGTAACTGAAAAAGAATCATATTGGAACTCAACCCAATGGGTAGATACATTGCAGACAGTTTACACAAGAAATTCAGAACTATTGCCACTTACTAAAACAGATCAATTATTTACTAATTCCACTACATTAGAAAATTTATATCGTTATGAATACACATACGATGGTTCTGGTTTTAATGTGACTGAAGAAAATTCTAAATATTGGGATAACAATACAAATAATTGGATAGAAAGCACAAAAGAAATTTATACTTATACTTTAACTGAAGAGGTAAATTCAATTCTATCACAACAGTATTTTAATAATAATTGGTCAGATGTTTGGCGAACTACAAATTATTATGGCGTGGATGATAATATTACAAAAGAATTTACTGAAACTTATACAGGTACTTTGTGGATGAATCAATCACAGATTCTGTATTCGTATACTCCAACAAATGTTGGAGACAAAGAAATAAAAGTTAATAATTTTACGCTTTCTAATAACTATCCAAATCCATTTAATCCAACAACAACTATTTATTATGAATTAGCAACTGGTGGTTTTGTTACCTTAAAAGTATATGATATTCTTGGAAATGAAATTTCTACGCTTGTTAATAAATTTCAACCCGCTGGAAATTATAAAACATGGTTTGAAGGTAAAAATAGTTCAAACAAACAACTTGCTAGTGGAACATATTTATATAGGCTACAATCTAATGGAAATGCAATAACAAAGAAGATGATTCTTCTAAGATAAATATTTTTTTAAGTAAAGAAATATAGTCCCTTTTAAATATTTTATTTTTTTTGAAAAATGATGAAGCTTAGCTTCTCAGAAATAATATAATAACAATCTATGGAGTGTAATATGAAAAAAATCTATTCAATTTTAGCTGTTAGTCTTTTGTTGGCAAGCCTCAGCTTTGGTCAAAGTGGTCTTAAACTCGGTGTGGGTGGTGTTATTGAATTACCTATTGGAATTTTTGGTGATGTTTCAAGTCTTGGTTTTGGTGGTGCTGTTGTTGGCGAATATCAACTTGCTGATAAAATTGTTGGAACTTTTACTACTGGTTATTTAATGTTTTCTGGAAAAGCAGATATTTATCCTGATTATTCAATTATTCCTTTAATGGTTGGTGCTAAATACTTTTTTGCTGACAATATGTATGGAACAGTTCAAGTTGGTCTAAATATGGTTTCTGTAACTATTCCTGCAATTGATTGGGGATTTTTTACAACTCCTGAAATAACAGAAAGTTCTTCTGAATTTGGATATGCTGTTGGTGCTGGTTATGATATGGGCGATATTGATTTATTAGTTAAATATGGCAGTTTCATGACTGATGCTAATTATCTTGGATTAACAGCAATTTATAAATTTTCATTATAATTTTTAGTTTTACTTCTTTTTAATAAAAGATTTAATCCCACTCTTAAGGTGGGATTTTTTTTTATTAATAATGCACAATCAAAATTAAAAACCGAACTATATCAAGATATTTTTTGTTTTTATTTAAAATTTTACAATATTTCATAAAGATGAATCGTCAAAATCACTTATTACAATCAACAATTTCAATATTAGTGAAATTACAGAAATCTGTTAAAAGATTTGTAATATCACCATAAACAAGAATTTGATGATTACCCAACGAATTGTTTATCCAAGTTTGAGCATTTACATTTAGTTTAATCTTAACCTGAGTTCTGCATAAGTTCGGATTTCTCATATCAGCATTAACTATTTTTCCAGTAGAAAAAAGTATTTTATCAAAGTTGCCGCCAATTCTTAAAATTGTAACATCTTGCTTTTTAAGTGGACCTTGAATAGCAACACTCAGACCAGATTCCATGTGCGTGGTTAATAATGATTCATCTAAATTATTTAGCATTTTTGAAGGAACTGTGCAATGTGCAAGAATTAATGTGTTTTCTTCCTTATTTACTGAAGAAGGATTTGCCATCCAAACTGGTTTATTAGTCAATTTATTTGCGACATACATTGTAAAAAGCGCAAAAATATCTCCCTCGCAACTAGAAACAATATTTTCGTCATTAAGGATACTTAATGCCATACATGCTGTATATTTATGCTTTAGTAAATCAAAACATCGGACAGTTATTGCATCAACTTCATTAATTGAAATAATATCTTTTAAAGCATCATAAACTTTGGATGAATTATCAATCTCGCTTGAGTGAACACATTTATGTTGATAATCATTTTCAATTTTGGAAGCTGTAATTGACTTAGAAATAGTGCCGACTTTTTCACTTACTTCATTTATATCAATTTCAACAAGTTTTGTTTTAAAAGAACCACAAGACTTAATTTGTTTGGAAGTCAATAACCAATCTGACGGCTCGCCGATAACTCCAAATGATGAATTATTTATAACTTCGATAGCATTATTTACAAGAGAAAAATTTTCAATTCCAGAAATAAACTCGTCCATATTCTCATAATAAAATAGCTTAACAAGTTTATTGTTTCTGAAAAAAGCTGATATTTCAAGAGATGCTGCGAGCGAATTATTTTTTGAATTACTAACAATTAAAAATGGATGCTCGTTTACTTCAATTAATGTTTTAGCATATTCTTCTGTTCCACCAGAAGCTATTAGTAGTATTGTTGAATTGCTATCCGCACTATTAGCTAGAAAGTGAGTACAATTATCAACAGAATTTATAAATGCAATCTCAATTTTAACATTGCTTATATTTTTAAAATATGATAATTCGGTTTCTAATCTTTTTTCAATTACAGAAACATCCTCAAATCGCGAATAGAGTATAACCAAGCTTATTTTATTACTCATTTTATTTCACCCTTTCAGCTATTACTTCCCTTTCGTATTCACCTTTTGCCAATTTAAGTGTTGTTAAATATGCAAGATTTGTAATCCCCTCGTACAATTTAGGATTTAAGGTTTCAACTTTATCAGTTAAGCAATGCAAATGTGTGTAACTAAATTTAGTTACAAAATAAAGTATTGGAATTCCCTTTTCGTGGAATGGAGATGCATCTGCTCCACCACCTGCCCAAGTTCCATTTATAGTTAATTTTGCATTTGTGCTATCAATCGATTTTGCTAATTCCCATAATTTTGGAGCCGATTTACCATTTCCAAGCTGAATTGAATCACCGTGTGCAATGCAATCCATGTTTAACATTGCAGTGACTTTGTTTGAATCAAATCCAAGATTATTTGCAAGAAACTCAGCACCTTCCAAACCAGATTCTTCATTTGAAAAAAGGACAAACATTACACTTCGCTTTGTTTCCAATTCATTCTTTGCAAACATTCTTGCAACTTCTAAAACAGCGGCAGAACCTGAAGCATTATCATTTGCGCCGGGAAAATATATTTCGCCCGACTGTCCGCCAACATGGTCAAGATGAGCACCCAAAATGACAAATTCATCTTTCAATTTTTCGTCAGTACCTGGATAAATTCCAATAACATTTACAGTTACTTTTTCTTTTACATATTCTGTTTCTACAAATATTTTTGCTTCCGATTTTAATGCAAACGAAAGACTGGTCTTTTCAGAATCGATTTTCGTCTGCAACTCTTTTAGTGTGTATTTACTTCCTTCAATAAATTCGTTTGCGACTGGCAAATTAATATGAATTTGTGGAATATTTACTTGCTCACCATTTCCGTGCATTGTGCTTCCAATTGGTTCTTGAGGTTTTTCATCATTTGGGAATGAAACAAACATAATCCCAATTGCTCCGTGTTCAAGTGCTACTCGCGCTTTTTCACGCGGCAAACTGCTTGACCATTTTACTCCTTCCAAATTCCAACTTGGATTATACTTAAAAGCTAAAACAATTTTACCTTTTACATCAACATTTTTGTAATCGTCATATTCTGGAATTGAAATTCCGTAACCAGCAAAAACCACTTGGGCATTAATATCACCAGCACCCGAAAATCCTCTGAAAACATAATCCTTACCAAGATTATATTTTTTAACAAAATTTCTATCTTTGTAAAGAGAAAATTCCGCTTTCGGCAATATTTGATTATACTCAACTTTTAGATTTTGGAAATATGAATTTTTGTTAAATGGTATTAATCCAATTTCAGCAAACTCTTTTGCCATAAAATTTGCAGCTTCAAAATATTCTTTACTTCCACCAAGTCTTCCTTGCAATTCTTTGCTTGATAGATATGAGACTGTTTTTAATAAATTTACTGATGATATTTCGTAATTAACTTCGCTTTTATCCGAACAGGAAACTAGGGCTATTAATAATAACCAAATAATGATATTTTTCATTTTTAACTCATTTTTTCTAAAATCTTGCTGTCAAAGATAATAATCATTTTTCTCAGATAACTTAGTTTTTTGTAAGTTTAGAGTCAGATTTAGAAAAAATGGTATTTATGCAATCCACATTAAGATATTCAAATATTCCAATATTTATTCCAGAATTAGCATGTCCACATCAATGCGTGTTTTGCGATCAGTCCAAAATAATTGGATTGAACCTAATACCTAAGCCAAATGAAATATCTAAAATAGTTGAAACTAATCTTGCAACTATGGATGACAATAGAATTATTGATATTGCATTTTTTGGAGGAAGTTTTACTGGAATACCTTTTGAATTACAAGAAGAATACTTAAAAGAAGCTTATACATTTATCAAAACTAATAGAATTTCTGGCATCCGACTTTCAACAAGACCAGATTACATTGATGTAAAAAGATTAGAATTGCTTAAAAAATATGGAGTTACAACAATTGAACTTGGCGCTCAATCTACAAATGATAGTGTTTTAATTAAATCTGGAAGAGGTCATAGTTTTAAAGATATCCAAAATGCTTCAAAGTTAATCTTGGATTACGGATTTAAACTTGGACTACAAATGATGATTGGATTGCCAGAAGATACTTTTGAAACGGCAACGCAAACGGCTAATGATATTGTTGAACTTGGTGCAAATAGCACACGAATATATCCAACTCTTGTTATAAAAGGAACTGCACTCGAAAAGCTGTATAATAATGGTATTTATCAACCACTTTCGCTTGAAGATGCTGTTAGTTGGTCGAAAGAAATTTTGAGAACTTTTGAAAAGAATAATATTACAATTCTTCGTGTAGGTTTGCATCCTTCAGAAGAATTAGTAGATGGAAAATCTCTTATAGCTGGTCCTTTTCATCCATCATTTAAGGAGATGGTTATGACAGAAATTTGGAATGAAATTATTTTTGAAAACCTCAATGGAGCGAAATCAAAAAATTTAATTATAAAAGTTAATAACAAGCAGTTAAATTATGCTGTTGGTTATAAAGGGAGAAACAAGAATCAACTTTTAGCAAAAGGTATTAAAGTAAAATTTGTTGGTGATCCAAGTTTTGGAAAATATCAGATAGATGTTAGCAATAATTGATTATAGAGCTCCCAAAAGTGTTATCAATTCACTAAGTAATTATGTGAATGATATTCTATTATTTAAATCTGAAGGTATAACTTACAATTCAATTTCGGGGCATCCTGATATTTTTATCTATCAAGATAAGTTAAATCTAATAATTGCACCCAACTCACCAACTACGCTTTTTGATTTTTTGAACAAACATAAAGTTAATTTTCAAATTGGAAATTCGAATGTTGGCAATCAACTTAAAGACAGTGTACAATACAATTGTTTAAGTACTGAAAAATATTTAATTCATAAATCTGGATTTACCGATAAAAAAGTATTGGAAACAAACATTGAAAAGGAATTTCTAAATATTCCACAAGCATATACCCGTTGTAGCTTAACTCATTTAAAAGATAAATATTTTATTACTTCTGATAAAGGGATTGAAAAAGAACTGACAAATCTCGGTTGTAATGTTTTCTTTTTTGCTCCTGATGAAATTAAAATAGTTGACCATAAAAATGGCTTCGTAGGCGGGACTAATGGAATTAAGAATAATAAAATATTTTTCATGGGTAGTGTTACTAAACATCAAGATGGTGAAAAACTTATCAAATATCTTGAACACCTTAAATTTGAAATAATAAATTTAGGGAATGATTTTCTTTACGATGGCGGAGGTTTGTTTTTTGTGTAAAAAGAATCTATTAAATTAATAATATCTTTTTCAATTTATTGTATTGAACCCAGCTAGTAAAATATTTTCTTGACTTTCATAACGACTTGCGTTATTATAACTGATATGATTAAAAGTTTTTTAGACAAATACACAGAAGATTTATTTCATCGTAAAGCGGTTAAAAAATTTCCGCCTTCTATTCTAAAGATTGCATATAGAAAATTACTTATAATTGATGCTGCTGGGAAAATTGATGATTTAAGGATTCCACCAGGAAATAGACTTGAAAAATTATCAGGCAAAATGTCAGGGAAACATAGCATTAGAATAAATAATCAATGGAGAATTATTTTTAGTTGGATAGAAGACAATGCTTATAACGTACAAATTATTGATTATCACAAAGGTTAAATATTATGAATAATAAAATTAGTCCCATTCATCCTGGGGAAATCTTGCTTGAAGAGTTTCTTAGCCCAATGGGAATTTCACAATATCGTTTAGCAAAAGATATAAATGTTCCTCCAAGAAGAATAAATGAAATTGTTTTAGGAAAAAGATCTATTACGGCAGATACAGCATTAAGATTATCAGAGTTTTTTGGACTTACTGAAAATTTTTGGTTGAATCTTCAAATAAAATTTAATCTTGAAGTAGAAAAAGATAAACTCAATGGAAGATTAAAACACGAAGTGAAAAAATTTGGCGTGGTTGGTTAGAAATTGTATTTGGATATCTAAATCTATTTTTTTAGTTTTTAATTCAAGAAATGCAAAGTGTGAATATTTATGGGAAATGATTTATTATTACAAATTAGATGATATTATTGAAAAACTAAATGACTTATGACGATAGAGAAAAATATTTATTTCTTGTTATAATATTGTAATGTGAATAAGTTTGGGGGTAAAGTGAAGTTATATTCTTACATTATTGCGAATGATACTGGTTTTTCTCATAATCCATTTTGGGGCTTTTGTACTTTAGCAGACTGCAAACCAGTAATTCGGAGAACAGCAGATAAAGGCGATTGGATTGTAGGATTGAGTTCTAA
>Ga0210039_1000486_pt1 | contig 41815 bp, 40 predicted proteins | sample CryGeyCG2114_250_3_FD_185460 | JGI IMG/M metagenome (GOLD analysis project Ga0210039, IMG submission 185460) | Groundwater microbial communities from aquifer - Crystal Geyser CG17_big_fil_post_rev_8/21/14_2.50 (SPAdes) (version 2) | ecosystem: Environmental > Aquatic > Deep subsurface >...
GCGTGTCCTTGTCATAGACGTGAAAGATCAGCGTGAGGCCAATGCCCGCCAGCAGCAGGCCGATGTTCTCGATCGAGGAATACGCCAGCAGGCGCTTCATGTCGGCCTGCACCGCCGCGAACATCACGCCGAAGATGGCGGTCGCCAATCCCAGTCCCAGCGCCAGCACACCCCACCACCAGAGCTGCGTGCCGAGCAGATCGAAAGTCACGCGCAAAATGCCGTAAATCGCCGTCTTCAGCATCACCCCGCTCATCAGCGCCGACACCGGCGAAGGCGCGGCCGGGTGCGCCTCGGGCAACCACACATGCAGGGGCAACACCCCCGCCTTGGCGCCAAAACCGAACAGGGCGAGCAGGAACGCAGCCGATGCCCAGAACGAGGTCAGCGGTGCGGCGCGCATCGCATCAAAAGTGTACGCGCCGATACCGTGCCCGCCCTGCATCACGCCGAAGCTCAGCAGGATGGCGATGGCGCCGACGTGCGCGATCAACAGATAGAGGAAACCCGCTTTGCGGATATCGGGAATGGCATGGTCGGTGGTGACCAGGAAGTACGAGGACAAGGCCATGACTTCCCACGCCACCATAAACATATAGGCATCGTCCGCCAGCATCACCAGCGCCATGCCGGCCAGAAACAGGTGATATTCGAGACACAGCAAACGCAGCGTCTTGTCATCCAGATGGCGAAAATAGCCGCTGCCGAACAGGGATACGCCAGCCGACGCCGTCCCCAGCAGAATCAGGAAAAAAGCGGAAAGCGCATCGAGGCGCAGATGGAACGGCAGGTCGGGCAGGCCCAACGGCAACACCAGCGTTTGCGGCGCGGCAGACAGCGCAACCAGGCCGGCAGCAGCCAAAAACAGGGAAGCGAGAGCGCCCAGCGGGAAAATCCAGCGCGTTGCATCATTCACCCACAAGCCAGCCAAACCCAGCACGACCCACAACAGGATCACGCCATTTGCCACGTCAAGCGATGAGATACTTGCTGCCGCCACCGGTATTACTTGTACACCCCGCAAAATCTGGTTGAATTCAGGAAAGGCGCGATTCTACTCCTCCCGCCGCGCCCTATTCAATGTTCATCCCTGTTTATATATCACCCGCACATTGCGTGCATCGCAGAGCGCGCGCAGCCCGTCGAGCAATTCATCGGGCAGGGTCACTTTCCATTCTTCGCCCAGGCGCAATGGGGCAATGCCCACCAGATTGCGGTAATTGATCTGCACCGGACATTCGCCGCCGCAATAGGGCTTGAGCAATTCTGCCAATTGCGCCACGCGCACCTTGTGATCGAGACTGCAGTCGATGTCGAGGCGCTGGGCGAAAACGGCGCGCGCCGAGGCGAAATCGAACAGCGCCTCGGCGGTGACGCGCATGCCGCCGGAATAGTCGTCGAGACTGGCACGCCCGCGCGCGACCACCAGCTGGTCGTCGCGCAGCCAGGCGCGGTTCGGTTCATACAGATCATTGAACACCGTCATCTCGATCTGCGCGCTGCCGTCGTCGAGGGTCACCACCGCCATCTTGCCGCGCCTGGTTTGCAAAATGCGCACGCTGCTGACGATGCCCGCCAGCACCAGTTCCTTTTGGTTACGGCCGCTTCGCTTAAACTTGGCTTGCGTTGCGCCAAGGTTAGCCTGCGCCGAAACTTCGTTTTCCTGCCGCCGCGATTTGCCGTTGACGGGGGGCAGCATCTCGGGCGTTACTTCATTCAGGCGCAGGCTGACAAAATGCGCCAGCTCCTGCGCAAATTCCTGATACGGGTGGCCGGACAGGTAAAATCCCAGCGCGGTCTTTTCCTGCTGCAACTGTTCGCGCATTTTCCAGCGCGGCACATCGGCCATCAGCACCGGCATTGCCTCGTCGTCGCCAAACAGGCTGCACTGGTTGGCGGCGCGCGCCTGCTGTTCGGCGCTGCCCAGCGCCGCATCGAGCGAAGCCAGCAACTGGTAACGGTGGTCGTTGATGCGATCAAATGCGCCGGCCCGGATCAGCGCTTCCACCGCGCGCCGGTTGACAATGCGGTTATCCACCCGGTGACAGAAATCGAACAGATCCTTGAACGGGCCCGCCTGCCGCGCCGCCACAATGTTTTCCACCGCCGCCTCGCCGGCGCCCTTGATCGCGCCCAGGCCGTAGGCGATGGTCTTCTCGTCGGTGGGTGTAAAGCGAAACAGCGAGCGGTTGATTTCCGGCGGCAATATTGTTAATCCCTGTTGCAGGGCATCCTGATAAAAGAAGCTGACCTTGTCGGTGTTGACCATTTCCGAGGTCAGGGTTGAGGCCATGAAGGCGGCGGGATAGTGGCACTTGAGATACGCGGTCTGGTAGGCGACCAGCGAATAGGCGGCGGCGTGGGACTTGTTGAAGCCGTAGCCGGCGAACTTCTCCATGGTGTCGAAGATTTCGTTCGCCTTTTTCTCGTCGATATTGTTTTGCGCCGCGCCCGCCACAAAGATGCTGCGCTGCTGCGCCATCTCCTCGGCCTTCTTCTTGCCCATCGCGCGGCGCAGCATGTCCGCGCCGCCGAGCGTGTAGCCGGCCACCACCTGCGCCGCCTGCATCACCTGCTCCTGATAGACCATGATGCCGTAGGTTGCGCCCACCACTTTCTCCAGGCAGGGGTGCGGGATCACGACCTGTTCCTTGCCGTGCTTGCGGTTGATGTAGTCTGGGATGAAATCCATCGGGCCCGGACGGTACAGCGCGTTCAACGCGATCAAATCTTCCAGGCAATCCGGCTTCGCCTTCACCAGCGTGTCCTTCATGCCGCGCGACTCGAACTGAAACACCGCCGTCGTATTTGCCGTCTTGAAAATACGGTCGTAGGTTTCCTTGTCGTCGAGGGGGATGGTGTCGATGTTGAAGGATTCAGGATTCGGGATTCGGGATTCAGCAACCGCGTCGCTCGCAGAAGCGGTTTTACTGATTCCCAAATCCCGGATCCCGGATCCTTTGATGTACCGCACCGCCCAGTCGATGATTGTCAGCGTGCGCAATCCAAGAAAGTCGAACTTCACCAGGCCGACCGCCTCCACATCGTCCTTGTCGTACTGGCTCACCGTGCTCTCGCTGCCTTCGGCGCAATACAGCGGGCAGAAGTCTGTCAGTTTGCCCGGCGCGATGACCACGCCGCCGGCGTGCATGCCGACGTTGCGGGTCAAGTCTTCCAGCCGCTCGCCCAGCTCCAGCAGCTCTTCCACGCCTTCTTCGCTGGCGATGATGGCGTTGAATTCCGGCTCCATCTCGCGCGCCTTCTTCAGCGACACCGGCTTCACTCCCTCCAGCGGGACCAGCTTGGACAGGCGGTCGCACAACATATAGGGGAAATCCAGCACGCGCCCGACGTCCCGGATCACCGCCTTGGAGGCCATGGTGCCGAAGGTGGCGATCTGCGACACGCAGTGCGCGCCGTAGCGGTGGCGCACATATTCGATCACCCGTTCTCGCCCGTCCTGGCAGAAATCCACGTCGAAGTCGGGCATCGAGACGCGCTCGGGATTGAGGAAACGTTCGAACAGCAAGTCGTAGCGCAAGGGATCGAGGTCGGTGATGCCAAGCGAATACGCCACCAGCGACCCGGCACCGGAACCGCGCCCCGGCCCGACCGGCACGCCGTTGGGAAATTTTTCGTCGCGGAAGGACTTGGCCCAGCGGATGAAGTCCGCCACGATGAGAAAGTAACCGGGGAAGCCCATCTGGATGATGGTGTCGATCTCGAAATCCAGCCGCGCCTGATATTCCGGCATCTTGCCGGCGCGCAACGCTTCGTCCGGATACAACTGCTGCATGCGCTGTTGCAAACCGGCTTGCGCTTCGCTGCGCAGGAAGTCATCCAGCGATTCACCTTTTGGTGTGGGAAAATCCGGCAGTTGCGGACGCCCCAGTTTGAGTGTGGCATTGCAGCGTTTGGCGATCTCCACCGAATTTTGCAGCGCCTGCGGCAGGTCGGCGAACAGTTCCTCCATCTCCGCCTGCGAGGTGAAATACTGTTGCGCGGTAAAGGCTCGCTGGCGGCGCTTGTCGTTCAGCACATACCCTTCGGCGATGCACACGCGCGCCTCGTGCGCCTTGAAATCGTCGCGCGTGAGAAATTGCACCGGGTGGGTGGCCACCACCGGCAGGTTCAACCGGTTCGCCAGTTGCACCGTGTCACGCAGATGCGCTTCCTCGCGCGGCGCGCCGCAGCGTTGCACCTCAAGATAGAAACGGTCGGGAAACAGCGCCGCATAGTCCTGTGCGATGACTTGCGCGGCCTGCGCATTGCCATTGAGCAGGCAGGCGCCGACTTCTCCCAGATGCGCGCCGGACAAGGCGATCAGCCCGTCCGCCCCCTCCTGCAACCATTGCTTGCGAATCTCCGGGCGGCCGCGGTACTGGTTCTCCAGATAAGCGCGGGTGAGTAATTCACACAGGCGCAGGTAACCCGCGCCGGTCTGGCACAGCAGCAGCAGGCGAAACGGCTGGTCGCGCGCGGCATCGTTGCTGACAAACACATCGCAGCCGAGCACCGGCTTGATGCCCGCCCCGCGCGCCTTCTTGTAAAACTTGACCAGACCGAAGACATTCGACAGATCGGTCAGCGCCAGCGCCGGCATCCTGTCAGCCTGCGCCGCCGCCACCGCCTCGTCCAGACGCACGATGCCATCGGCGACGGAATACTCGCTATGCAAACGCAAATGGACGAAGGAGAGGTGCATGGTGGCGGGAGTGAAAACGCGCAAAGCGAGTTTCGTTAAAATCGGGCTGAATTTTACCACCCGCCACGCGCCGCCAGATTTCAAATTTCCGGCGACGCCGCCTTGCTTGCTACAGAAGGCCGGGACCGTCTTGCCGGTGAGAGGGTTCGCGGCCAAATCCGCTCCTGCACAAAATCACAAACCGCCCACGGGGGGCGGTTTTTAATTTGGCGGAGAGGGTGGGATTGTTCGGCTTTCGCGTTGCCTCCGCGAAAACCTCATCCCTCACTGCGTTCGTGACCGCCCTGCGGGCGTCCTGCGCGAGCAGTGCTCGCTGGTCGAACCCAGGAGGCTTCGTCCACACATCCACTGCACCCAATTAAAAAGCGCCCACAAGGGGCGCTTTTTAATTTGGCGGAGAGGGTGGGATTCGAACCCACGGTACGGGGTTACCGTACGCCTGATTTCGAGTCAGGTACATTCGACCACTCTGCCACCTCTCCGTGACTCTTTCCGAACGCGGGCTTAACAAGCTTCCGCTCTTCGAAGCGGCGCGCATTTTACCAGCTACATTCTTTTTCGGGCAGAATGTTCGCATGCGCAGCCTTTACCCCTTGCGAGTCATCGTGTTTATCGGCCTCTTCGCCTGGCTGGCGATCAAAACCATGAGCTCGCCGCCGTTTCCGGACTGGCGCGCGGGCGAGCTGGTGGTTGCGGTGCCGGACGCCAGCAGAGTCACAGATACGGCCTTCGAGGCCGACCTGCAATCACTGTTCGGCAAACACCTCAATGTACGCGTCAAGCTGCTTAAACTGACTCCGGCCGAAGCCGTTGATGCCCTGCTGGCGGGGCGCGTGCATCTGGCGGCCGGGTTTCGTTCGCATTCGAATCCGGCGCTGCGTTACAGCACGTCTTATCAGCGTCTGGATGAGCGGGCGGTGTGCGGAGAACGCACCCCCCGGCGCATCGACGGCCTGTATGAGCGGCAACTGGTGGTGGCGCGCGAGTCGGCGCAGGAGTGGGCCTTGCGCAAGGTGCGCGAGGAATACGACGAGTTGTCGTGGGAATCGCGCAAGGGGACCACCACGGCTTTGCTGTTGCAGGCGCTGGCCGAAGGGGAGATCGATTGCACCGTGGCCAACGACGAGGAACTGGCGACCCTGCGCAATTTTTTCCCCGATCTGGGCAACGGCTTGAGCCTGAACAGCGACACCGAGCTAAGCTGGGCGATCAGCGCGGACGGTGACGAGACGCTGCTCGATGCCGCCAATCTGTTCCTGGCCGAGATTCGCGCCAACCGCACTTTGCAGCACGCGATTGACCGCTACTACGGCCACAACGACCGCCTTAACGCCATCGACATCGGCGCGTTCATCAACGATGTGCGCAAACAGTTGCCGGTTTACCGGGCATGGTTTCAGGAAGCCGCCGATCTGACCGGCATCGACTGGCGCATGATTGCGGCACTGGCTTATCGCGAGTCGCGCTGGGATCCCTTTGCCACCTCTTACACCGGTGTGCGCGGCATGATGATGCTGACCGAGGCGACCGCCGACCGCATGGGTGTGCAGAACCGGCTGGATGCGCATGAAAGCATCCTGGCAGGCGCTCGCTACCTGCAACTATTGAAGGAACAGTTGCCGCTGCGGATCACCGAGCAGAACCGTTTGTGGATGGCAATCGCCGCCTACAACCAGGGCATGGGCCATCTGGAGGATGCGCGCATCATGACCATGCAGCGCGGGTTGGATGCGGATGTGTGGGCGGATGTGAAACGGGTGATGCCCCTGCTCTCGCAGCGCCAACACTACGCGAATACCCGGCACGGTCAGGCGCGCGGCGGCGAGGCGGTGGTTCACGTGGAAACCGTGCGTCTGTATCACGACATCCTGAAACGGCTGGATGCGGAAGGCAAGTTGCCGGACGCGCCCTACTTCACCTTTCTTTCAGACAACTGATTTCAACGCTTACGCTCCGTACCGAGCAGCTGCTCGATACGCGCCAGACGCGCCGATATTTCAGCCAGCTGGCGGTCTGATTCCTTTTCATCTTCATCGATTTTCTCCACATCGCTGCCGATGAAGAATGCCGCGAGATTGGCGGTGAGCAGCGAGATCAGCACCACGCCGAACAGCACCACCAGCGAAGCGAACAGGCGGCCCGCACCGCTGTGCGGCACCACATCCCCATAGCCCACGGTCGCCATGGTGACCCACGCCCACCACATGCCGTCCCACACATCGCCCACCGTGGGATCGATGCGCGACATGATGATGCCGGATAGCAGCATGGTAAAAAAGGCGACGATCAGGGTCGTTCCCAACCGGTGTTGCGCCAGCAATTTTCTCGCTGATTTCGACATGCGCAGCAGCAGCGCCAGCACCAGCACCAGCCGCACGCTGCGCAGCATGCCGATGAGCGGCGCGTATTGCCAAAAATACGGAAAGCCGGCAGTGATGATAAGCAGGTTGAGCCAGTTGCCGAACAGATAGCTGCGCTTGTCTTTGACCCGGGCAGTGAGGATGACGGTCTCGAGCAGAAAGGCCAGCCACACCAGCCAGTCGGCGATGCGCGCGACGGCATGCGACAGCGCGCCGGTCTCTTCCAGATACCACTGCAGCACGATCCACAGCGCCACGCCCACCATCGGCCACTCCAGCCGGTGCGCCCAGTGCCGCGCACCCGCACTTTCGTGTTCCGCAACACCGGCGATACCGAGCAGGTGGATGACCTTCACTTGGAAATCTTCTCCATGCCGCCCATGTAGGGACGCAGCACGTCAGGGATGGTCACGCTGCCATCCGCGTTCTGGTAGTTCTCCAGCACCGCAACCAGCGTGCGGCCGACCGCCAGGCCGGAACCGTTCAGCGTATGCAGCAACTCGGGCTTGCCTTGCGCGTTGCGGAAGCGTGCCTGCATCCGGCGCGCCTGGAAGGTTTCAAAGTTGGAGCAGGAAGAGATTTCGCGGTAGGTGTTCTGCGCCGGCAGCCACACCTCGATGTCATACGTCATCGCCGAGGAAAAGCCCATGTCGCCGGTGCACAGCTTGACCACGCGATACGGCAGACCAAGTTTCTGCAGAATGACCTCGGCGTGGCCGAGCAACGCTTCCAGCGCCTGGTAGGAAGTGTCCGGATGCACCATCTGCACCAGTTCCACCTTGTCGAACTGGTGCTGGCGGATCATGCCGCGCGTGTCGCGCCCGTAGGAACCCGCCTCGCTGCGGAAGCACGGCGTATGCGCGACAAACTTCAGCGGCAGTTTTTCCAATGGCGTGATCGTATCGCGCACCATGTTGGTCACGGGCACTTCGGCGGTGGGGATCAAATAGAAATTCTCCTCACCCTCCCCCATCAGACGCGGCACTTTGAACAAATCTTCCTCGAACTTCGGCAACTGCCCGGTGCCGCGCATTGATGCGGCGTTCACCATGTAAGGCACATAAGTCTCGGTATAGCCGTGTTTCCCGGTGTGCGTGTCCAGCATGAACTGCGCGAGCGAGCGATGCAGCCTGGCCAGCGTGCCTGTCAGCAGCGAGAAGCGCGCACCGGCGATCTTGGTGGCGGTCTCGAAATCCAGCCCGCCCAGGCCTTCCCCGATGCTGACGTGATCCTTCACCTCGAAGGCAAACTTTGGCACATCGCCGACCTTGCGCACCTCAACGTTGTCCGCCTCGGACTGGCCGACCGGCACGCCGGCGTGCGGCAAATTGGGAATGATCGCCAGAAAGGCATCCATCTCTTGCAGCACCTGTGGCAGCTTGGCTTCGAGCTGTTTCAGTTCTTCCCCCAGCGCGCCCACCTCGGCCATGATCGCCGTAGTGTCCTCGCCCTTGGCCTTGGCCTGGCCAATCAGCTTGGACGAGGCATTGCGCTTGGCCTGCAGCTCCTGCGTGCGCGTCTGGATGGTCTTGCGTTCGGCTTCCAGTTGTTCGAACTGCGCGGTATCCAGCGTATAACCGCGTGTCGCCAGACGTGTCGCCACGCCGGCCAGGTCGTTGCGTAATGTTTGTATGTCTAACATGAGAACCTCAAATTCAAAATCTATTTAGCCACAGAGAACACAGAGGTCACAGAGAAAAGAAAAAACAGAGCGGCGGCCTTCTCTGTGATCTCTGTGTTCTCTGTGGCTAATTTTGTTTTTCTTTAAATTCACCTATCAAAGTGAAATTCGCTTCACTCCACTGACCAACTGTTTTTCTCCAAAATTCAGTAATAACCCCCCGTTTCAAACCTGTTGCTTTCAGGTATGAAAGCACTTGGGCTGTCGCCACTTCGGGCAACGTTCGCATGGATTTGATTTCCACAACGACTTCACTTGCAACCAGTAAATCCAGACGTTGCCCATGAATCGCGCGACCTTTGTACATCACCTCGACTGCCAACTGCCGCTGAAAAGCCAAGCCCATCAGCTCCATCTCGATACACAGCGCCTCTTCGTAAATCGATTCCAGCAATCCAGAGCCCAGCGTCTTGTGGACTTCAATTGCAGCCGCAATTATTTCCTCTGTCAGTTTATCTGCCACGGCCTTCTCTGTGATCTCTGTGTTCTCTGTGGCTATTTTTTGTTTTTAGCTTTTTCATCCAGCTTGCGCAGATGCGCCAGCTTCTCCGCGATCTTCGCTTCCAACCCCCTGTTGACCGGTTCGTAGAAACTCACTGTCGGCATGCCGTCCGGAAAATAATTCTCGCCCGCCGCATAACCCTCCGCCTCATCGTGCGCGTAGCGGTAATCCCTGCCGTAATCCAGTTGCTTCATCAGCTTGGACGGCGCGTTGCGCAAGTGCAGCGGCACTTCGCGCGAGCTGTCCTGTTTGACGAACGCGCGGGCGGAATTATACGCGACGTATCCGGCGTTCGATTTGGCGGCGACAGCCAGATACAGCACGGCCTGCGCCAGTGCCAGCTCGCCTTCCGGCGAGCCGAGGCGTTCGTAGGTCGCAGTGGCATCGTTGCACAACTGGATGGCGCGCGGGTCGGCCAGGCCGATGTCTTCCCACGCCATGCGCACGATGCGCCGCGCCAGATAACGCGGGTCGGCGCCGCCGTCCAGCATGCGCACCAGCCAATACAGTGCCGCATCGGGATTGGAGCCGCGCACCGATTTGTGCAGCGCGGAAATCTGGTCATAGAACGCTTCGCCGCCCTTGTCGAAACGGCGCAGTTTTTGGGACAAGGTGTTATCGAGAAAAGCGGCGTCGATGTTGCTCACCCCCGCCGCCGCAGCGGCGGTCTGCAACTGTTCCAGCACATTGAGCAGTCGGCGCGCATCGCCGTCGGCGTAGCCGATCACGCGCTCCTTAGCCTCACCTGAGAATTCCAAAGCGCGCTCCTGTAGGTCGGGTTTCAACCCGACAGGTTCGCTTTGCCCCATCTCCTGTTGTCGGGTTGAAACCCGACCTACAAAAGAGGCAAGCGCACGGTCGAACAAAACCTCCATCTCGGCTTCGGACAGCGATTGCAGCACATATACCTGCGCCCGCGACAGCAAGGCGTTGTTCAATTCGAACGAGGGATTCTCGGTGGTCGCACCGATAAAGGTGACCAGCCCCTGTTCGACATAGGGCAGGAAGGCATCCTGCTGCGACTTGTTGAAACGGTGGACTTCGTCCACGAACAAAATCGTGTGGCGGCCGTTCCGCTGCAAAGTCTGCTCGGCCTGCGCGATGGCGTCGCGGATGTCTTTCACCCCGGACAGCACCGCCGACAGCGGCAGAAACTCGGCATCGAAGGCGGAGGCCATCAGCCGTGCCAGCGTGGTCTTGCCCACACCCGGCGGGCCCCACAGGATCATCGAATGCAGCTTGCCGGACTGGAACGCCAGACGCAGCGGCTTGCCCTCCCCCAGCAGATGCGACTGGCCGATGACCTCGTCGATATGCTTGGGACGCAACCGCTCGGCAAGCGGTGCGGCAGGAGCGTTGGGTGCGAACAGGTCGGACATTACTCGCCCAGCACGTCCGCGCCCTTGGGCGGAATGAACTTGAACAGCGACGGCGCGAACGAGGGATTGCGCTGCAGGCGGGTGAAGCGCAGCACGGTAGTGTTGCCGAAGGCGTCATCCAGCTCCATCGCCACCAGTTCGGACCGGCCGTTGAATCCCATACGAATGGCGACAAAGTTTGTCTCGCTTCTTTTGGGTTTGGCGCTCAACCAGGACAGCCCATCCTTGGCGCCGGACTCTGTCAGGACAAAGTTGCGCTCGATCTCGTTGTTGCCGGACAGCAGGGCGGCCGGGCTGCTGCCCAGCGCGGCATCCAGTTTGCGCACGGTGACCTGTTCCAGGTCGGCGTCGTACAGCCAGAACTTCTCGCCGTCGCCGACGATAAGCTGCTCATAGGGTTTGCGGTATTCCCAGCGGAACTTTCCGGGACGCACGAACTGCAGGGTGCCGGAGGCGGATTGGATGCGCTTGCCGTTCCGGTCCCGCACTTCCTGGGTGAATTCGGCCTGCGCGGAACGGGTGCCGGAGATGAATGCATTGAACTTATCGACGGCACCGGCATGTGACGTCAGGGGAAGGACAAGCAGCGAGAGAAGGATGAATTTCAGTTTCATGGATTCTGAAAAGGATTCAGGAATTGGGATTTCGGATTTAGCAGGATCGGCGGCATACCCAGATCCTAATTCCCAAATCCTGCTTTTTCATTCTTGTCTCGCCGGTGCCAGCACTTCGCGGTTGCCGTTGCCCTGCATCGGCGACACCAGCCCGGCTTTTTCCATCCCCTCGATCAGGCGCGCGGCGCGGTTGTAGCCGATGCGCAGGTGGCGCTGCACCAGCGAGATGGAGGGGCGGCGCGTCTTCAGCACGATCTCGACCGCCTGGTCGTACAGCGGGTCCGCTTCGGCATTGGCGCCGCCGTCGAGTTCGCCGGCTTCGGCTTCGCTCTCGTCCAGCGAGGTCAGCACGCCCTCGATGTAGTTCGGTTCGCCCTGCGCCTTGAGATATTCGGTGACGCGGTGCACTTCCTGGTCGGAGACGAAGGCGCCGTGCACGCGCTGGGGATAGCCGCTGCCCGGCGGCAGGTAGAGCATGTCGCCCTGCCCGAGCAGGGTCTCCGCGCCCATCTGGTCCAGTATCGTGCGCGAGTCGATCTTGCTCGACACCTGGAACGCCACGCGCGTCGGCACGTTGGCCTTGATCAGGCCGGTGATGACATCCACCGACGGACGCTGGGTGGCCAGCACCAGATGGATGCCGGCGGCGCGCGCCTTCTGTGCCAGGCGCGCGATCAGCTCTTCCACCTTCTTGCCCACCACCATCATCAGGTCGGCCAGCTCGTCGATGAACACCACGATGAACGGCAACTCTTCCAGTGCCTCCGGATTCTCCGGGGTGAGGGTGAACGGGTTGGTCAGCGGCTTGCCGTCCTTGATTGCGTCGTGAAATTTCTGGTTATAGCCGGCGATGTTGCGCACGCCGAAGTGGGACATCAGTTTGTAGCGCTTGTCCATCTCCTGCACGCACCAATTCAGCGCGGAAGCGGCCTGGCGCATGTCGGTCACCACCGGCGCGAGCAGATGCGGGATGCCTTCGTACACCGACAGTTCCAGCATCTTGGGATCGACCAGCAACAGGCGCACCTGTTGCGGCGTGGACTTGTACAGCAGCGACAGGATCATGGCATTGATCGCCACCGACTTGCCGGAGCCGGTGGTGCCCGCCACCAGCACATGCGGCATTTTGCCAAGGTCGGCCACCACCGGATGACCTGCGATGTCCTTGCCCATCGCCATGGTCAGCGGCGAGTGCATGTCGGCATACACCTGCGAGCCGAGGATCTCGGACAGGTGCACCATCTGCCGTTTCGGGTTGGGCAGCTCCAGCGCCATGTAGCTCTTGCCGGGAATGGTTTCCACCACGCGGATGCTGACCACCGACAGCGCGCGCGCCAGATCGCGCACCAGATTGGTAATCTGGCTGCCCTTCACGCCCACATCCGGCTCAATCTCGTAGCGGGTGATGACCGGGCCGGGATAGGCACCGACCACTTTGACGGTGACGCCGAAATCATTCAGCTTGCGCTCGATCAGGCGCGAGGTGAATTCCAGCGTGTCGGCCGACACCACTTCGGCCTGACGGGTTGCCGGGTCGAGAATATGCAGCGGCGGCAGCGGTGAATCGGGCAACTCGGCAAAGAGCGAGACCTGTTTCTCTTTTTCCACGCGGATGGATTTCGCCACTTCGACCACCGGCATCTCGATATGGATCGGCTGATGGTCTTCGACCCGTTTCTTTTCTTCTTCCACGATCACGTCGCGCTGCTGCATCGCCTGCGCGCCGATGCGTTTGTCCTGCCAGGTCTGCCACGTGCCGCGCGCCCACAACCAGCCATCTTCCAGCCACCCGCCCAGGCGGTCGGTGAAACGCAGCCAGGACAATCCGCTGTAAAGGCTGAAACTCGCCGCCATCAGCGCCAGCAGAAACAGCGTGGCGCCGACATAGCCCAGCGCCTGCGCCAACCCATCGCCCAGCACCTGGCCCAGCATGCCGCCGGGCGCCAGCGGCAAGTCCACTTGCCAGGTGTAAAGACGCAGATGTTCCAGCGCGCTGCTGCCCAACAGCAGAACAACGAATCCGGACAAGGAAACCCACAGCGCGCGTGCATTGAACAGGCTATCCGCGCGCAGATGGCGGTAGCCCTGCCACACCCGTTGCAGCAGCAGGGTGACCCACCACCAGGCGGAAAAACCGAACACATAAAGCAGCATATCCGCCAGCCAGGCACCGACGGCACCGCCCGGATTGTGCACGACGGCAGCGGTCGCATCATGCGACCAGGCGGGATCGGCGCGGTCGAAGCCGAACAAGATCATGGCAAGATACGCGGCCAGCGCCACCAGCAACAGCCAGCGCGATTCGCGCAGCAGATGCAGCAGGCGCTCCGGCAGTGGCGGGGAAGAGGTTTCGGGCAAAGCCATCAGGACTCCATGTCTGTCGTTGAACCGTTCTCGCTGACAATAAAGCCGAAACGGCGCGCCGTTTCCACCGCCTCGATGCGCGAATTGACATGCAGCGTCTGGTAGATGGCGGCAACATGAATCTTGACCGTGCCCTCCGCCAGATTGAGCTGACGCGAGATGTCCTTGTTGCTCCTGCCGGCGCCGATCAGTTGCAGCACCTGCAGCTGGCGCGGGGTGAGCCCGTATTTGCTGGCGCGCTGGCTGCGCTTGTCGTTCAGGGCCAGGCCGGGTTCGAGTTTGGCCACTGCCTGTTGCAACAGCTGCGGCGGCACGTACACGCCGCCGTCCAGCACCATGCGCAGGGCGGACAACATGGTCTTGGAGGGCGACATCTTGGAGATGAACCCCATCGCCCCCAGGTTCATCACGTTCTCGATGTCGTCACGCTGGTCCGAACCGGACACCACCACCAGCGGAATATCCGGAAAGCGCTGATGAAAGAGTTGCAGCGACGAAACCCCGTTGCTGTCCGGCATGTTGAGATCGAGCAAGGCCAGATCGAAATCCGGATTCGCCAGCACCAGTTGCAAGCCTTCGCTGAAGCTGCCGGTATCGAGGATCTCCACCTCGTCGGCCAGTTGCTGCAGCACATAGCGCATGCCATCGCGAAACAAGGCGTGGTCATCCACCAGCAGTACTTTGATTTTCATTCAGACTTCCCCCTTTGCCACGCGCGCATCATATCACTCGCGGTACCGCTCCCTGCAGCAGCAGATGCATGGCGGCACGCAAGCGCGCCGGCGCGATCGGTTTGTGCAGCAGGCCGGCACCGCTGGCGCGGATCGCCTGCAAAGTTTCGCGACCGGTATCGCCGGTCAGCACCAGCACCGGCAAATCGCCCCAGCGTTCGCGCAACGTGCGCATCACGTCCAGCGCCGTCTGATTTTGCGGCAGGCGATAGTCGCTCACCAGCAGATCAGGTCGCGCCGCCATGTTGTCCAGTTCGCGCAGGACGATCCCCGCCTCCTCCGCCGCGAACACGGTGCAGCCCCAATTGCGCATCAGGTTGGCCGTGGACTCGCGGATATCCGCATCGTCTTCCACCAGCGCGATGGTCCTGCCGCTGACATCCTGCTGCGTCTGGGTGATGACAAAGGGCCGCGCCAGTTGTGCCGGATCACCGCGCGGCACGGCGAAGCTGAAAGTTGATCCCGTACCCGGCACGGAGGCGACCTCGACCCGGTAACCGAGCAGGTTTTCGATGCGGCGCACGATGGACAAACCGAGTCCCAGTCCCTTGCGCCGGTCGCGGTGCGGATTGTCCACCTGGTAGTACTCGTCGAAGATTTGCGCCAGTGCTGCCGGCTGGATGCCAACGCCACTATCGCTCACCGCCAGCTCGATCCGATCTTCCTCGGCGCGGCAATGGATGACCACTTCACCCCGCCCGGTATAGCGAATGGCATTCGACAGCAGGTTGCGCAGCATGCGCTCCAGCAGGAAGGGATCGCTATACACCACGGCATCGCAATCATCGCCCGATGGCATGGACAACAGCAATCCCTTGTCTTGCGCCAGCGCGGCAAAATCGACATACAGGCGGTCGAACAGATCATGCAGATGGAAATGCTGGCAGCGCGGCTCGATGATGCCGGCATCGAGCCGCGAGATGTCGAGCAGATCGTCAAACATCGCGCCCAGCGCATCGACCGATTTGCCGATCTGCTGCCCCAGCCGTTCAATCTCCGGCGAGCGCGCGGCATCCTGCAATGCCTCGACAAACAGGCGCAGTGCCTGCAGCGGCTGGCGCAGGTCGTGACTCGCCGTGGCCAGGAAGCGGGATTTTTCCCGGCCGGCTTGCTCGGCCAACTCCAGCGCCTCGGCCGTTTCTTCCTCGCGTCCGCGCAGTGCGACCAACAACGCCGCCTTCTCGAAGTGATGCCTTAGCAGGCGCTCAAAGTTAAAGGCCAGTTTTCTGGCTGCCTCCAGCATTACGATCAAATACACCAGCAACATCAGCGCAAGAAACCAGTGCGGCTTGTCGTTCTCCCAGGCCAGCCGCAGCATGAGCGGCAGCAACTGGGCAAAGGTGTAGATCAGCACTACCGGCAAATGCATCGGACTCATGGTAATGGCGGACGAAACAAAACCCATCGCCACGGCGATCAGCAACGCCTGGTAGGGCAGATCGCCGGGTGCGAACATGATGAGCCAGGCCGCTCCCCAGATCAGGCCGGCAGAAGCGGTATGCCAGTAAAAACGCCGGTTCCAGCGCCTGCATTCGTCCGCCGTATCGCATTTGCGCCGCCATTGCACCCACTGCCCCAGCTCGACGGCGTGCACCAGATTGATGGCGGCCAGCCAGCCCAGCAACAACCCGTGCGGCACTCTCTCCCACATCAGCCACGCCATCAGCCACGCCATCAGCAGCGACGGCAGAATCATGTGCGGGTACAGCGCGATGCGCGCGCGCAACTGCTCGCGCCGCACCGGCAGATTGTCGTCGTCGATGGCGAAGCGGAACAGCGTGGACAGGGGCCGCATTACAGCGCCAGCAACAAGCGAATATCCTGCGCCAGCCATTCGGCTGGCTGCCCAAATGGCGACAACAGCACGCGCTGGCCGGATGCCGAAATCAGGAAGGTGCCGGCCGAGTGATCCACGGTATAGCTGCCGCTCTGGGTCGGCTGTTTCTGGTATATGACCATGAACGAGCGCGCGGCCTCGGCGGTCGCCGCTGCGTCACCGGACAGGCCAACGAAAGTCGGATAGAACGCCGGCGGATACTGCGCCAGCAATTCGCGCGTATCGCGCTCGGGATCGACCGTGACGAACAGCACCTGCACCCGGTCCGCATCCGCCCCCAGCATGCGCATCACCTGCGCCATATCCGCCAGCGTGGTCGGACAGACATCGGGACAGTGCGTGTAACCAAAGAACAGCGCCACCACCTTGCCGCGATAATCCGCCAGACTGCGCGCATGACCTTGCGCGTCAAACAGATGAAAGTCCGCCTGGGCATGGCTGAACGTGATATCGCTGGCCTTGAAGGGCGAAGGCAATTTGGGTTCGCCGCACGCTGTCATCGCGAAGAGCAATGCCGAAATAACGAAGAAACGAAAGACACTGAATTGTTTTTGACTATGCAGCCACATGACACGCCCCCGTCCAACCGTGCACATAAAATGTGTAGCCAACCTTGTACAGGCCATACACCCCGAATCCGATCACCAGCAGTCCCGCCGTTCGCCGTACTTGCGGCGACTGCACCCACCCGCGCAGGCTTTCCCAGAACAGGCCAATCGCCAGCAGATTGGGCAGGGTGCCGAGGCCGAACGCCGCCATGATCAGCGCACCCTGTCCGGCGCTGCCGGAAGCTAGTGAGGTAACGAGCACGCTGTACACCAGGCCGCACGGCAGCCAGCCCCACAGCACGCCCAGCCCCAGCGCGCGCGGCACGGTATTCACCGGCAAGAGTCTGGTGGTGAACGGTTGCAGGCGGCGCCACAGGCCGCTGCCCAACCTTTCCAATTGGCGCACCGCGCCCCACACCCCGGCCAGATACAGTCCCAGCAACACCAGCATCACGCTCGACAAGGCAAACAACAGATGCTGCACCGGCACCTCATCGCGCAGCAGCATTCCCGCCTGTCCGACCGCGCCAACCAGCGCGCCCGCCAGCGCATAGCTCGCGATGCGTCCGCCGCTGTAAGCCAGATGGAACGGCCAGCGACTTTTCTCGCGCGGCACCTGTGTGGTGAAGACGCCGACGATGCTGCCGCACATGCCGAGGCAATGCACCCCGCTCAACAGGCCGACCATGAACACTGCAATTAAACTGAACTCACTCATTCGGCGGATTGCATTCCAATAAATTCAAAGCAAGAAGTTGCGCCGCTTCTTTGGCATCCGGCGCCTGCATGAAAGGCACGATCCCCAGCAAAGGCGCTTCGATGCGCTCGCGCAAGGCGTCAATGTTTTCCTGCAACGCAGGCATCGAGTCATCCAGCACGTTGGCCACCCAACCCGCGCATTCTAGCGGTTGCGCGGCGATGGCGCGCAGGGTAAGCAAAGCATGATTGAGACAGCCGAGGCGCACACCCACCACCAGGATGACCGGCAGGCCGAGTTCTGCGGCCAGATCGGCGCTGTCCTGTTGCGCGTTCAGCGGCACACAAAATCCGCCCACACCTTCCACGATGACTTCATCCGCCTGCGCCGCCAACTCGCGGTAGGAAGTCAGAATGCGGCCAAATTCGATGCGCACACCGGCATGGCGCGCGGCCAGATGCGGCGCGATGGCGTGCGGGAAACAGTAAGGGTTGATCTGGCCGTAAGCGGCCTGAATGCTGCTCGCGGCGCGCAGCGCCCTGGCATCCTCATTGTGATTCTCGCCATCGCATCCCGCCGCAACCGGTTTGAACCCGATCACCCGCTTGCCCTGCGCGGCCAGCCCATGCAGCAGGGCGCAACTCACCAGCGTCTTGCCGACGCCGGTGTCGGTGCCGGTGATGAAGTAGCTCACACCCAACCCCTTTTAGCCACAGAGATCACAGAGAAAGGCGGCAGGTTTTCTCTGTGATCTCGGTGTCTCGGTGGTGAATGGTTCTTCATAGCTTGAAATCCGTCCTGATGATCGCGCGGCCATCCGTCAGCTTCTTTGGCTCCGGCTTCCACGCATGGCCGTAGATGATCTCGAACGTGGCGGGCAGTTTGCCGTCGCGACGCAGTTTTTCGTAGTTCTCCACAATGCGTTGCCAGGCCGCTTTGCCCATCATGCCGGGCGCGCGGCCCATCGTTGCATTGTGCGCACCGATGTTGCGCAGATCCTGCATCACCGCTTTCGCGTCGGCGTAGGTCAAAGTCAGCTTTTCCATCTCCATCACCGGGTCGGCAAACCCTGCCGCCACCAGCATGTCGCCGATGTCGTGCATGTCGGCGAAGCGGTTGACGTGGTTGTAGCCGTCCACGCCGTGGAATGCGGTGCGCAACTCTTGCAGGGTGTCGGGGCCAAAGGTGGAGAACATCAGCAAGCCTTCGGTCTTGATGACGCGCTGCAACTCGACGAAGGTGGCCGGCAGGTCGTTGCACCACTGCAAGGCCAGATTTGACCACACCATCTCGACGCTGCTGGATGCGACCGGCAACGCTTCAACATCGGCGCACAGGAAATTTTCGCGCTTGCCGGCAAATAGTTTCTTCCACCAACCGGACGTCCCACGCGCCACTTGCAACATGCCAATGGCAATATCGAGCGCGATGATTTCGGCTGTTGGATAACGCTCGCCCAACTGGCGTGTGCCCCAGCCGGTGCCGCTGCCGGCATCGAGGAGTCGCGCCGGTTTCAGCTTGATGTAATCGAGCTTTTCCAGCATGCGCGAGCAGACCTCGCGCTGCAACACCGCCGCCGCATCGTAACCGCTCGCGGCGCGGCTGAATGCGCGCCGTACTTGCTTCTTGTCTATTTCAAATTCATTCATTACTAAAACCATTTCTTGCCACAGAGGACACAGAGATCACAGAGAGAAACAACTCAACGCGCAGATATCTCTGTGTACTCTGTGCTCTCTGTGGCTAATTGTCTTTCGCATTTAGGAAACCCTTTACCGTTTCAACAAACTGTTTCGGATGGGACAGGAACGGCACATGCGCTGCGCCCGCGATCTCGACCAGGCGCGCATTTGGCATGGCGTGTGCCAGATAGTTGGAGGCCCCGGGCGGCGTCAGTTTGTCGCGTTGCCCGGCGATGACCAATGTCGGCTGCCTGATCGCGGCGAGTTCTGCGCGCTGATCGATGTCGCGCAGAATCGCCAGCCCCGCGCGCAAAGCTTCCTTGTCCGGCTCGCCGCGACTGAACAGCTTTTCGCGCAATGTGCTCAGCAACCCGCGCTCATTCTCGCTGCCGCGCAATTGCAGGGCGATGAAACGGCGCAGGGTCGCGGCGTGATCCTGTTCCAGCTCGGCGGCAAACTTTTCCAGCACCTCGCGCGGCATCCCGCACGGCCAATCCTCGCGCGCTGAAAAACACGGCGTGCTGGCCACCACGATCAACTTGTTGATTTTGGCCGGCTGCAGCGCCCAGTGCAGCGCCACTTGCCCGCCCAGCGACCAGCCGCAGACAGACACCGGCTTGCCAAAATGTTCGGACAATGCGCAAACCAGCGTGTCGAGGTTGGTTGTGGCCAGAGCCGGGCTGCGGCCGCAACCCGGCAGATCGACAGTGTGCACGGTGAATGACTGTGCCAATTGCGCCACGGCATCACCCCACACGCCGCCATGCATGCCCCAGCCATGCAGCATGGCCAGCGGTGCGCCGTGCCCGCTCACTTCAACATGCAAGCTCATGCAACGCCCCGATCAATCGTTCCACATCTGCCGCGGAGTGCGCTGCCGACAAGGTGATGCGCAAGCGTGCCGTGCCCTGCGGCACGGTCGGCGGGCGGATCGCCGCGACCCAGATGCCGCGCGCGCGCAGTGCTTCGCTTAACACCAGGGCCTGCCGGTTGTCGCCGATGAGCAACGGCTGGATCGCCGTTTCCGACGGCATCAGCGGCCACGGCAGATCGGATAGTCCGTTGCGCAGTTGTGCGATCAAGTTGTGCAGATTTGCGCGCAGTGCATCGCCCTGTTCGATCAGTTGCAGACTTTGCAGCAGCGCCACCGCCAAGGCGGACGGCGCTGCCGTGGTATAGACGTAGCTGTTGGCATGATTGACCAGCGTGTCGATGACCGCTTGCTTCGCTGCGACAAACGCGCCGGACACGCCGGCGGCCTTGCCCAGTGTCGCCATGTAAATGATGCGATTAACTGGAAAGTCGCGCAGCGATTCATTTGCCTCCTCGCCCGCTTGCGGGAGAGGATTGAGGAGAGGGGAGCGGGCATGGCGGCTTTCATCGGAGACAGCTTCCTGGCCATGCCCACTGGATGCGATGCCAAAATGTGAAAGCGAGCCGCGCCCCTGTTCGCCCAACACGCCAAAGCCGTGCGCATCATCCACGTACAGCCACGCGTCGTGCTGCTCGCACAAAGCCAGCAATTCGTGCAAGGGCGCAATATCGCCATCCATGCTGAACACGGCGTCGGTGATGACCAGTTTTCTGCCGCTTTTCGTCTGTGCCAGCAATTGCGCCAGTTGCGCCCTATCGCCATGCCGATAGCGCTTCACCGTCGCACGCGACAGCAGCATCGCGTCATTCAATGACGCATGGTTGAGCTTGTCGGCAAACACCGTATCGCCCTTGCCCGCCAGCGCCTGCACCACGCCAAGATTCGCCATGTAGCCGGTGGAGAACAACAGCGCGGCAGGTTTGCCGACGAAGGCAGCGAGCTGATCTTCGAGTTGCTGGTGCGGCGCAAAATGCCCGCTCACCAGATGCGCCGCGCCCGCGCCCGCACCCCATTCCTGCGCACCCTGCTGCAAGGCGGCGATCAGTTGCGGGTTATTGGCGAGGCCGAGATAGTCGTTGCTGCAGAAGGCGAGGTAAGGCTTGCCATCCACCACGATGTGCGGCGATTGCGGCGATTCCAGCGTACGGCGCTGACGCAGCAGGCCGCGTGCAGCGCGTTCCTCGAGGTCATGTTCAAGTTGATGAAAAATCATTTCCTGCCACAGAGATCACAGAGCACACAGAGACAAGCAAAAACAGAGCTGCGTTCTCTCTGTGATCTCTGTGTACTCTGTGGCTAATAATTTTTATCGGCAAACGGGTACATCCCCAGTTTGTCCAGCAGCGCACGGTCGCGCTCGACATCGGGATTGCCGGTGGTCAGCAACTGGTCGCCGTAGAAAATCGAATTGGCCCCGGCGAGGAAACACAGCGCCTGCACCGCGTCACTCATCTGCTGCCGTCCGGCCGAGAGGCGCACGCGCGCGGTCGGCATGGTGATGCGCGCCACCGCGATGGTGCGCACGAAGTCGAGCGGGTCGAGGTCTTCAGTCTGCGCCAGCGGCGTCCCTTCGACTTTGACCAGATTGTTGATCGGCACGCTCTCGGGATACGGTTCCATGTTGGCCAGTTGCGCGATCAGTCCGGCGCGCTGCGTCAGATCCTCGCCCATGCCGACGATCCCGCCACTGCATATATGCATCCCGGCGCGGCGCACGCGTTCCAGCGTGTCGAGACGGTCCTGATAATCGCGCGTGCTGATGATGTCGCCGTAAAACTCGGGCGAGGTATCCAGGTTGTGGTTGTAGTAATCCAGACCTGCCGCGCGCAGTTGTTCGGTCTGCTCATCGTTCAGCATGCCCAGCGTGGCACACGTCTCCATGCCGAGGGCGCGGACCGCCTTCACCATTTCCACCACGCTTTCCATATCAGCCGCAGAAGGCTCGCGCCACGCCGCGCCCATGCAGAACCGATCCGCGCCCGATTGCTGGGCGGCCTTGGCGGCTTTCACCACTTCTTCCACTTCCAGCATCTTGCGGTTTTCCACCCCCGCGTTGTGAAAGGCCGATTGCGGACAGTAGCCGCAATCCTCCGAGCAGCCGCCGGTCTTGATCGACAGCAGGGTGGAAAGCTGCACCTGATTCGGATCGAAATGTGCGCGGTGCACCTGCTGTGCGCGGAACAACAGGTCGGCGAACGGCAGCTTGAACAATTCCTCGACGGCGGCGACGCTCCAGGGTCGCGCCGCGGCATCGACGGTTGCGGGGCGAATCATGGCAATGGGGCGAGTTTGCAGGTTCATGTTTGCGGGAGGGCAGAATGGCGGTAAATTGGAAGGGCTGCATCTTCATGGAAAGGGCATTGGCTTGTCAATTTTATCAACAGCCTTGCTGAACATTGGCTCAAAATTGGGGCGGCGACTGCCTGCCCAGCCTTGCCAACTTTGCGGCGGATCAAGCCACGACGGCCTGTGCTGCGCGGCATGTGATGCCGAATTGCCCCGTCTTGGCACGGCACATTGCCCGGTCTGTGCATTGCCTACCCTGAACGGTGAAATATGCGGGCGCTGCCTGCGCGATCCGCCGCACTTCGACCGCACCGTAGCCGCCTTCAGTTACCGCTTCCCGCTCAATCAGCTCATCAAGGCACTCAAATTCCACGAGCAGTTGGTGTTGGCGGATTTTCTGGCAGATGCCATCATCCCGCGCATCGTGTTGCGCCCGGACGTCATCATGGCCTTGCCGCTCCATCCGGCGCGCTTGCGGATGCGCGGCTTCAATCAATCGCAGTTGCTGGCAGCGCGCATCGCCCACCGTCTGGATATTCCCCTGCTCACCAATGTGTGCCAGCGCGTGCGCGACACGCCGCCCCAATCGTCACTGTCTTGGCAGGAACGCGACAAAAACATGCGCAAGGCATTCGCTGTGACCGCTGACGTTGATTGGCGCGGCCAACATATCGCCCTCGTGGATGATGTGATGACCAGCGGCGCGTCGATGAGCGCGTTGGCGGATACCGTCAAGCAATCCGGGGCAGGCGAAGTCAGCGCGTGGGTGGTGGCGCGCACACTGCCGCGCAGTGCCTGAAACTATAATCCGTCGAGCTTTTGCTGTACGAAAGCCGTCAATTCCGGGCTCAGGCTGCGCGAGGCGAGCGCCTGCCGATACGCAGCCTGGGCATCTTCGCTGCGTTGCACTGCCTGCAATGAAATGCCATACCCCATGAGCCATATTCCGTTGTTCGGCGCGCGTTGCACGGCAATCCGATAGTGGGTCACGGCTTCTTCGTGGCGCCCGGCACGCTGCAGCAGCGCCGCATAGAACGCCTGATAGTCCGGACTATCGCCGGCTTTAACCAAATTCGTTTGCAAGGTTTCCAGCGCCCGAACCGAATCCCCGCGCTCGACTTGCACGCGCGCCAACAGCATGCTGAATCCGGTATGGGCGGGCTTGAGCGTCAATCCCTCTTGCAACAGGCGCTCCGCATCAGCGCTACGGTTGTTTTCCGCCAGCAACACAGCCTGTGCCAGACGCGCCTCTTCGAGCTGTGCATTCAATTCCAATGCCGCCGCATAACCGGCCAGCGCCTCGATAGCCCGCCCCTGCTGTTGCAACGCCAAAGCCTTGCGATATTCTGCATCGGCACGCTGGGTAAGGCTGACCTGTTTGAGCGGCAATGTTTTTGTGGCGGCGGCACGGGGCGCAGCGGTTTCAGGCATTGCCAGTTTAGGCACAGTTGGTACGGGTTTCGGTGTCCGAACCATGCCCGCCGGGTGATCCTCGACCGGTTTGCGCGGCTTTGCCGTTTTACTTTCTGGCGGGGTTTCAGGCAAGGGCAGGGCACTGAGCTCGAAACTCTTCTTCGCGGCAATCCCCTCTTCAATGCGCACAGGCGTCACCGCGCCGGGTGATACCAACTCGCCCATCGCCCGTTGCGGGACGGCGGTTTGCGCTTCCGGTTTCTTTTGGAATGCCGCGAGCAACCATGCGGCAGTCGCAAGCACTGCCGCCAACACCAGCGCCAGCACCATTGGCTTGATCCGGCGATATCCGGCTTGCGGTGGCACCGCACGCACTTGCATCTGATCCGACGCAGCGCCCACGCCACGCTGCTCCAATCGATTCAGCACCTGGTTGATAAGACTCATCGCCCGTACACCCAGATGGCCATGATCGCTGCCAGTGCCGCTGCCGCGCCGAACACGGTCCAGAGCAACCAGTCGCGGCGCACTTCCGGCGTATCGGCAGCCGCGATGCCAATATGCTTGAAGGTCACCTGCTGGCGCCCCTCGGCAAACGCCAGCATCAGCGCCTTGTGCGCCACGATGTTGACCAGGCGCGGGGTGCCGCCGGTAATGCGATGCAGCTTGCCCACTGCCGCCTTGCTGAACAATGTATCTCCGCTATATCCGGCTACGGCCATGCGGTGGCGCAGGTAACGTTCGAGCTCATCCCGCAACAAACCTTTCAACTCATATTGGAAACTGATGCGCTGGCGCAGTTGGCGGATCGAATTGTGGCGCAATCGCTCATTCAACTCGGGCTGGCCGAACAGCACGACCTGCATCAGCTTGCGCTTTTCAGTCTCAAGGTTGGTCAACAGGCGCAGCACCTCCAGGCTCTCCAGCGGCATCGCCTGCGCCTCATCCAGACATACCAGGACGCGTTTCCCCTCGCGCGCGAAGTTGAGCATGGCGCGAGTCAATTCTTTCAGGAGATGGTGCTGGTCGATATCGCTGTCAAGCTCAACGCGGAATTCATCCGCCAGTGCCAGCAACAGGCTGCGCGGTTCAAGATAGGGATTGGGCAAATAGGCGGTGACGAACCGGGTTTCACTTTTTACATCGGCATCTTCATCTTGAGTGCCGATGAGGGTGGTGGCTTGCCGTCCCTGGTTCAGCGTGGCGAGGAACTTGCGGCACAGCAGTGTCTTGCCGTTGCCTACTTCGCCGGTGATCTTGATGAAACCTTCACCGTTGCGGGCGGCGACCAGCAGGGTGTTCAGCCCCTCCTGGTAACTGCTGCAGGCGAAGAAGAAACTGGTGTCCGGCGTCAGGGAAAACGGGGGTTCGCGCAGTCCGAAATGCCGCAGATACATGTCAGCTTAACGGGACATGTTTTTGATGCGATCCCGACTGCGCGCGATGTCGTTCGACCAGTCGCTGTCGCTGTTGATCACTGTCGGTTTGATCAGAATGACCAATTCGCGTTTTTGGGTACTCTTGCTGGTCTGGCCGAAAATCATCTTCGGCAAACCGGGCAAACCGGATTGGTCATCGAAAGTCGCCTGCCGCATCAGGCCGCCGATCGCCACGATCTGCCCGTCCCTGGCGCGCACGATGCTGTCGGTTTCCGACACCGAGCTGGAGGCCAGCGGCAAATTCAGGGTGCCGCCGACGCCGCCGATATTTACTGTCTTGTTGACTGTCGTAACCAGACTGACCGATGGGTGCACATGCAGAATGATCTCGTCGTTCTGGTCGATACGCGGCGTCACATCCAGCGCGATGCCCGAGAAGAAAGGCTGCAAGGTCACCTCCGGTGTGGTGGTCGTCGCGGTGCCGGTCGTTGTCGTGCTGGACACATTGGTCACAAAAAATTCGTCGGTACCCACTTTCAGCACAGCCTTCTGGTTGTTCAGGGTCGCGATGCGCGGGCTGGACAGGACATGCACATCGCCCTGTGTTTCGAGAAAGTTCAGCAACGCCGCAAAGTTGCTGGTTTGGAACGCAAGGCCGAACAGCGAACCGGCCGCTCCCATCGCACTGGTTGCAACCGGCAACAGCGTGGCACCGGGTGTGGCAGTCAGTTGATTGTTCGACAACACTGTCGCCGCACCCGCCGTGATCGGATTAAGCGTACTGCCCGGCGCGCCAATCCCGGTTGACAGCAAACTGTTTGGATTATTTTTAAAGGCGGCCCAGTTCACACCGGACTGGAACGATTCATTCAATTGGACTTCGACGATCTTGGCCTCCAGGATCACCTGGCGCTCGACGGATATTTGCGAGGCTTTCAGATAAGCCGCGACATTGTTCATCTCATCCGGCATGGCGCGCACCACGATCACCCCCGACATCGGGCTGATCACCACACTCCGCCCCGGTTCGCTCCCCACAATGGCGACCAGTGCATTGCTCAATTCGTCCCAGAAATCCGCCTTGCTGGTCATGCTGACCTGGCTGCTTTGCAAGCCGCTGGTCGAGCTGCCGGCAGTCGAAGTGCCCGTGCCGGCCGAACCCCCGGAGGAATTATCCGAAACCGAGCCGGAGGTCACACGCAAATTGGATGTGCCTTCGCGCTGTCCGGTCAGATAGTTCACCTGGAAGATACGGGTCTGCAGACCGAGCGGCTGAATGTAGATACGCTTTCCGTCCACCTTGTATTCGTAGCCATACATCTGATGAATCGTTTCGAGCGCGTCAAATACGGTCACGTCTTTCAGATTGAGCGAAATGCTGCCGCCGACCTCCGGATGCAGCAACATGCTGTAGCGCGTACCCGATACGATGGCGAGGAACACCTGTTGTGCCGGCGTGTTGCTCACCACCAGATCGAACTTGGTCTCGGCCGGGGCCTCCTCGGTTTTCCGCCCGGGAACTGCCAGCGGCGGCAGCAGCGCATTGTTCACTTCTTCCTGTTTGCTGGGCGCGGCCTCCACTCCGACCGCCGCATCCAATTCCTTGTCGATCTGATTTTTCACGCTCTGCCTGGAGCCGCTGCCGGCACAACCCGCAATCGACAGCATGCACAACAAGATGAATATTCGCTTCATTTCCCACTCCCGTTCTTGGTCACATCAGGCGCACAGACCACCGCACGCTTCACGGACTTGGCTTTGGTAATTTTTTTGGTTTTGTTTGCCGGCTTCCTGATTGGCTGCAACGCCTGGCGTTTGACGCAGGCCAACTCGTCCTTGCTCATGTTCACCGTCGGAAACAGATGCATCACTCGACGCCCCTGCGGCCCCGTCAGCACGACACAGGTCTCGCTCACCTGGGTCAGCACGGCATCACCGTACTTTTCTCCCAACCCGACTTCGGTGCCCTTGATGATGGCCGCCTCGCGCTTGCGCGAAAGGATCACCGATTGCAAATCGGGGGCGGATGCTCTCTGATTCGCGCCATAGCCCTCGCCGGGCAAGCCGGGAACCAGCCCGATCGCCGGCCGCGTCGGGTCGGCCAGTTGGTCTGCCGCAAGCGGCATGCCGGTAAAGCACACCATGCCTCCGGTCAGCCACAGCAGATTCTTCAGGGCGCGCTTCAAATTTGCAGCCATGTCTCATCCAGGCTCAAGGTGTACAGCGTCAGGGTCAATTCCGCCTCCGGATATTTCACCACATTCATTTTGGCCATGCTCCAGAACATCTGCGTTGGCAGCTTTTCCAGGGCGGCAAGATATTGCAGCAGATCGGCGTAACTGCCGCGCACGGTCATCTCCACGCCGTGTTTGTAGATCTGTGTTTCGGTCCCGGCGGGCTTGACTGCGCCTTCAGCGGCGGGCTCGCCAGCCGGGTCATCTGCGGCAGGCTCGATGAACAACGATGCCGGCAGCGTGTTCAACGCCACCAATTGCAGGCGCGTATTCCTGTTCAGCACCTGCTCCAGCACCACCGCCATCCGCTGCGGCGGCACCAGCTTGCCCTGCGTCTCTTTGAGATAGGCATCGCCCTGGCCAATCTGTTCGCGCAGCTGGCGCGCACGCTCGCGCTGCGGCGAATGTTCATCGGCCTGCTTGGCCGCGAGCAGCTCGTTCAATTGCGCCTGCACCTCTTTCATCCTTTCCTGCTGCTGCACCACCCGCGACGACATGAGTTTCTGCTGTACCAACAGGGGCTCAATAAAGAATGCATTAATCAGCGATACCAGGGCAAAAACGGTGGCTGCAAAGATCAGTGCGCGTTCTCGCAACGACATGGCGTCCACTTTGCCGAAGAATTGAAGCAAGCGTTCGCGCATCACTTTACCGCCCCTTCTGTTGCGGCCGATTGCAGGCTGAACTCGACATAAGCGGGGATTAAATCCTTGCCGTCGGCCGTTGCGGGGCGCTTCATCTGCAACGCCGAGAACGACTTGCCGCGCATCACCGCCTCCCTGTTCATGCGCCGGATATACGTTGGCAACAACTGCGGGTTCGTCACCGCGCCTTGCAGACTGATCTGCGCACCGCCGCCCTTGAGCTCGAACCCGGTGAGCCACAGGCCGCCAATCGATTGCCGGGCGAACGCCCGCAGATATTCCGAATAGCCCCGGGTGTTGCCGATCGCTCCGCTCTTGAGCAGCTCCAGCACACTGCCCTGCGCCACGGCTTGCGCTTCCAGTGTCTTTAATTCATCGCTCAACAACTGATTTGAGCGCTGGGGCGAAAATTCGTCGGCATAGTTGAGCAGCCGTTTCTGCTCCGCTTCGTAGCGCCGGGTCATCTCTTGTGTCTGCTTGTCCATTTGCCGCACCTGATACCACGCATAGCCATAGAACATGATCGATCCCAGCACGATCAGGCCAAGCATTTGCAGCATCGTTGCCACGGAGAAATATTTCTTCTGCTTGAGAAAAATCGGGTTGAACAGGTTGATCTGCTGGCTCATAGCGCCTTCTTCTCCTGGCGCAGCGCGGCACCCAGCGCACGCAGGGCATAGCAGGCGAATTCGCGGTCAGCCAATTCGGGCACCCCGACGATATCCATACCTTGCGCCAGATCCAGCGCCTCAACTTGCAGATCCAGATTGTCCGAGAGCGATTGCACCAGCGTGGATTCTGCCGGCACGGAAACCAGCAGGCGATCCAGCGGGATATGGTGGAACTGGCGGTCGAAATAATCCAGCGAACGCTGTACTTCCAATTCCGCCCGATCCTGATATTGCTGGCGCATCCCCTCATCCGCATCGGTCAACTGGCCGAGAGTGATGTCGAGGCGCCGCGCCAGGAACAGTTCGCCACCGCCGGTCATGGTCAGCAACCCGCCTTCAGCATCAAATGCCAGCAGCGCCAAACCGCGCCCTTCCGTTTCATACAGGGCCGCGATATTGCGCTGCGCTGTCTCGGCGATGTCGATCACCGCCAGGTCAATCCGGGCTTTTTCGAACAGCGCGATGCGTTTGCGGATGGTTTCATTGGAAGCAGCCACCGCGTATAGCGATTGCGGACGCTCACTGCCGTATTTGCCGGCGGGAATCTGCAACACATCTATCGTGGCGTCATCCACGTGGTAATTCAGCGAATCCTTGATCTTCCAGCGTATCGCCGTCTTCAGCTCATCCACCGGCACGTTGGGCGCCTCCACCATCAGCAACTGATATTCATTGGACGACAGCACCGTGGTATAGCGGCCGCCTTCGAGTGGCACCTCTTTGCGAATCTTTTCCAGGGCGGCGGAATTGATCTCATTGGCAGGATAAAACGCGCACCGCGTCACTTGCGGACGGGCGCCCACACACTTGGCTTGCGCGATATACACTCCCTTGCCATCAAAAGACACGGAAATCCAACCGGTTTCGTGGCGGTTGCGGCTAAACAAGGAAAATAGCTGGGGCATTTGCATAATCCGCGCGAACTTAATCGACCAACCTATTGCTGTCAAGGATATTTTTCCAGCTAACCGCCGTAATTCCGGCATCTTTATGCCGAATTCCCGTCATTCGTATTTTTCAGCCAGGATTCAGATTATTTCGCTCCGTGCATTTTGAATTTTAGCGTTGCCGATATTGACCTTACCTGCCCAACTTCACAGTAATCATGCGCTCGATGTAATTCGGGCCGGGTGCGGGATTGGGGCACACAGGATCGGTACAGGCAGTGGCGGTCACATCGTAAATCCAGATGGTTGATGCGCCTTCAACGAATGACTGCGGCGCGCAATTCACCGTCACCGTAAAAGGCGACAGCGTGCCGCCCAAACTCCCTGCCGCAAAGTTGGTGGCGCACGCTGCGGCGGCGGGTGCGCTGACCGGGCTGGTCGCGACCTGAAATGTTGCCCAGTCAATCCCGGCGCGCGCCGCCTGATAGGCGCGCGACCCCATCACATCCAGCGCCGAACTTTGGTGCTGGGCGGCAGAGAACGTCACCATCGCCACACCGAGAAAGGACAGCACCACCAGCAGAAAAATGGCGGTGACGATGCTGAAGCCGCGCTGATATTTCTTCATGGCGCGTTGTTCACATGGATTTCGTTGTACAGGCTCACACTTTCGTCGCCGCGGGTCAGCGTGAGGCGGACCGACACCAGACCAAAACGCTGGCTGGGCAAGTCATAGACGATCGCGCAGCCACTCACCCTGTCGGCAAGGATCGCGCTCGTACCGCCCACCGGCGGATTGACCTGTGCTGCATTAAAACCGTATCCGGCATAGCGCGTGAGCTGCCCAGTTCCATCCCCGTTGGCCACCCCGAGATTTTCGCACGCATACGTCACCGCCTGCTGCGCACCATCCACCACGTCGAAGCGCTGCGATGGCAGCTCCGCCCAGGCCGGCAAGGCCGTCGCGCTGAAATTGACGCTCGTTTGCGCCCCGGAAGCGCCGGTATATGCCCGCAAGATACCTGCCGCTGCGGTGTCATGGGGCGGATTGCCGTTTGACTGCGTGCTGCCGATGACGATGAAATCATTTGCCGCGAAGTTGATCGCCGTGCCGACAATGTCGAAGCCGCCATCCGCCACCCCAAAATTCAGCACATCGCCCGGCGGGTCGGCCCGATAGCGTCCGCCGTCTTTGGTCGGCAGGAATTCCACACAGGGTGTCGCACCGCACCCGGCGATGCGCACGCTGTTCGGCACCGCCGTGCGAACATCGCGCGCCATGCGGCGCATGGCGGTATCGGCGATATCGGTCAGCTCGGCGCGGCGCGCGCTGTCGACATAGCCCTGCACCGGCGCCTTGATGAAACTCGCCACGATACCGCCGATGACGCCGGTGATGACGATCACGATGACCATTTCGACGAGGGTGAACCCCTTTGAAGATTGTAGGTCGGGTTTTAACCCGACATGTCGGGCTGAAGCCCGACCTACATTTGCGCAATCTACCGTCATGTCAATATCTTGTCCTGTAGCCGTCGATGACAATCGGGTTGGTTTCGGGATCGGTCACGGTCACCGTGATGCGCACCGCGCTGGCTGCCGGAATGCCATTGAACGCCCCGTTGGCGATGACGACGCTGGCGTTGTAACTGCCCAGCCCGGGCACGGCGACACCGTTGAGATCGGAGATTCCCGCCCCCCCTGTGGTGAATCCGTTGTAGTCGGCAACGATGTGGTATGCCGATGCGCGATTCGCCGGCGTCACCGCCGTGTTCGTGCCGTCCGCTGAAATGAAATCCTGCAACTCGATCTCTTCCAGCAGCGATTCCGCCACGGCCATCGCCTGCTTGCGGATGAGCGGGTCGGCGCTGTGTCGCATCACCTGATTCATCACCTGCAGGATACCAGTCAGCGCCACGCTGATGATGACGATGAACATGATCAGCTCGATCAGGCTGATGCCGCGCTGCTTCGTTATTTCCGCGCGGGCAGGAATCCGGTTAATTGAAAAACCTCCGCGACGCGAGACGACACATTGGCCTTGCCCGCTTCGCGGCAACCGTGTCCTGCTGGATTCCCGCCCGCACGGGAATGACGGCCTAGCGCACATAACCGGTTTCCGCCTCGATATTGATGGTCGTCGTGCCGACCATCATGGAAGCCGCCGCATTCGGCACCGGCCGGCCCAGCGCATCGAAGACGAACGCCTGCGGCAAGGCCGGCGCCACCGCCACACTATTCAGGATCACACAATCGACATTGCCTGCGGCGTTGAGCAGCGTGCCGCAATTCGACGTTGCCGCCGCGCTGATGGTCACGGTCACCCCTGCCGTGCGGCGTTGCGCGATGGCGACTTTCTGCCCGTAGCGCAACGCCGCCACGATCTGGTCTGCCGTGCCCCGTTCCTGAAATGCATTGTTGTCAAAGAAACGCGGCAACGCCGCCACGGCCAGAATGCCGGCGATGACCAGAATGGTGATCAGCTCCACCAGGGTGAAGCCGCGCTGACCTTTCACGCGCGAGCCAAAGCACCGCACCCCGGCCTCAGCGCCGCAGAAAGGTTCAACCCCCTGCTTGATCGCTTCGATTTGTGGGGCACTTGGTCGCATAGCCGATGGCTTTCTGAAGGGTGTCATGACGCGGGTCGGAGTGTAACAAAAACCCCAAAGCACTGGCCAAAAAACAAGGGAGGCCGCAGCCTCCCCTTGTTTATCGCGATGGGCAACACAAGCTCAACCCATCCTGCGCGGGATCAGCAACCGGTGGTGACTGCCGGCCCGATGATCGGAACACCCCCGACAGGCGCCGCAGTGTAAGGTACGCCGCAGGTTGCGGTGTACCCGCCGGCAGCGTTGGATACCAGCATGCCGGCGCCTGTCCACGAATAGCCCTGGGCATTCAGTTCGGCGACTGTCGGCACTCCGGTCAGAGCCGCTGTCGGAACGGTCAACGCAGCCATGGCGATGCCGGCCAGCGCGTCGGTCGGATAGTAGTTGGCCAATGCCACACATCTTGGCTGAGCACCCGTACTGCCCTCGATCGCGTAGTTTCCGCTCCCGTTAGCATTGGTCGTACAGCCATTGAATGCCCCTTGTCCGGCACGGATCAGTGCCGTGCCGTGCGCCATGGCAACCGCGCCCTGCATCGACCCCTCAAGGGCGCGCACCTTGGCCACACGCGCATCGTGTTGCAGGTTGGAGAACCTCGGCAACGCCGTCGCCGCCAGAATCCCCAGAATCACGATCACCACGATCAGTTCGATCAGGGTAAAACCTTGTTGTTTCTTCATTGTTCACTCTCCTAGCGTTATGGAGCCGCAGCTCCGTTAGTTTGACTTACCCGCTCATTTTGGGCACTGCCGCAGCAGTGCGTTACACAAGCGGGCATCAATGTAATTGATAAAACATGGGATTAGCAAGCCGGCGGGCACTAAAAATCCATGAACGGCAGGGGGTTGGCGACGAACGGCAAGCGCTTTGTAAGCCGGGTTTCACCCAGAGGGTGCGAGAACCCCTGCGGGGTAACCCGACACAGAACTCCGGCAATGAAGCACTCGTCGGGTTAAAACCCGACCTACAAAAGGACACCTCTAAAAATTCACTTTTGCGGGATGAAGCGCAAGGCGCACGGAGCGCAGGAACCGGAGTGTACACAGATGTACATGAGGATTCCGAGCACCGCGCAACGCAGCGATTCGCCTGCAAAATGAATTTATAGAGTTGTCCAAAACCCGTGCTGCGCCTTGAGGCACGAGTTTCAAACCGGCTGCCGACCCAGCCAGAGGAGCAGGAACACCAGCGTGTAAAGCCCGCCCAGCAAGAGGAATACACCCGTCTGGCGGGCGTGGCGCAGGACGAAGCGGTCCAGCGTGTCGCGCGGAATCTCCATCGGCTTGAGCGCTTTGCGCAGGGACAACCACCGGTTGGCATCCTGTTCGAAACCGCGCAACAGACTGGGGCGGAACAGCATGAACAGCGCTGCCAAGACCGCGCACAGCGCGCCCAGCAGCGCGCTCAACACCACGGCATCCAGCAAGCCGCCCACCAGCGCGGGCGGATAATCCAGGCGGGCGGCGAGCCCGGCAATGGCCGGTTCACGATCCAGCGTCACAATGAAGAAAACCAGCACGTACACGGCACCCGACAGGATCAGCGCACCGCTGACAATGCGATGACGGTAGAACCAGGGGTCGATGGCAATGTTGCGTTCGAGCAGAGTATCGAGATGGCGCGTGGAAATCCAGCGATTGAGCCGCGCGCCGAGTCGCTGAAAAGATTGCGGGCGGAATACGAGCAGCACACCGGCAAGCACACCGGCAAGACTGCCAAAAAGCAGGAAGATGACCACTGACTGCAGCAACCAGGATTGGATGAGCGGAGGCATGGGAGGAAAGCTCAATCCAGCCAATGATACGGCTCGGTCGGCTCAAACAGGGTGCCGACCAATTCCTTGCCCGCTTGCGGCTGTCCCAGCATCGGCGCATAGCCCAGTCGGGCATGGAATCGGATCCACTTTTTGCCGTCCTTCCCCGGCTTAAAGTTGTCGGACTGGTTAAGCACGTAGATGAGTTCGCGCGACTTGAGATCGAACATCCAGTTGCCCGGCGCGACGGTGCGCGGTGTGGGATCGTAGTACTCACCCCTGTAGTTGGGCGGCTGCTTCTGCAGCCAGTTCATCGGATTGTCGGCGGCCAGGGCGCTCAACTCCTTTTCGTTCGCCGCACCGCGCGTCATCAAGGTGCCGTAGCGCATCACCAGCGCGCTTTGCAGCGCCCCTTCCACTTGTTGCATGGCGGCCTTCTCCGCCTGTTCCTGGTAGCCCGGGATACGTACCAGGAACAGGCCCGCCAGGATCACGATAACGGTGATGACGACGATGAGTTCGATCAGAGTAAAACCTTTGGAGGATTTAGGAGCCGGGATTTTGGATTTAGCAATACCACCGGCCAGGCGTGCTGCGCATCGCCCTCCCCAAATCCTAAATCCCAATTCCTCAATCCTATCCATCAGTTATGTAGTGCCGCTTTGCCGAGGTCCCACATCGGCAGGAAGATGCCGAGGGCGAGGATGAGCACGAGCACGCCGAGCGCGACGATCATGATCGGTTCGATATTGGCGCTCAGGTTCTTGATCTCGTATTCGACTTCGCGCTCGTACATGCCGGCGACTTCAAACATCAGCCCGTCCATGTCGCCCGTTTCTTCGCCCACCGCGATCATCTGCAGCACGGTGGCATTGAACACGCCGGTGGCATTGGCGGTGCGCAGGATGCTTTCGCCGCGCTCGACGCCGTCGCGCATCTGTTCGATCTTGCTGCGCATGTATTCATTATCCACCACCATGCCCACGGTGTTGAGGGCCTGCACGATGGGAATGCCGCTCTTGAATGACAAGGCCAGACTGCGCGAGAACCGCGACAGGGTGCCTTTCATGATGATTTCGCCCGCGATCGGCAGATGCAATTTGAGACGGTCCCATTTGTAGCGCCCTTCCACCGTGTTGATCCAGGCGCGAAAAGCGACCACCGCCCCGATCAACAGCGCCAGCAGGAACGGCCATGAATTCACCATGAAATCGGAGAAGCCCATCAGTATCCGGGTCATCAGCGGCAGCTCGGTGTGGAAGCCCGCGAATACCTTGGCAAAGGCGGGAATCACGAAGAGGTTGACGATAACCAGGGCGACCGCCATGGCGACGACCACGAACATCGGGTAGCGCACCGCCGATTTGATACGCTCGCGCATGTCCTTCTCGAATTCCAGATGCTCATACAGGCGCAAAAAGGTTTGATCCAGCATGCCGGTCATTTCGCCGACCTGCACCATGCTCAGATAGAAGGGTGAAAATATCTTCGGGTGATGGCGCATCGCGGTGGACAGTTCGCGCCCGCTGTCCAGACTCTCGCGCAAGTCTTGCAGCATGGCGGTGAAAGCCGGGCTGCGCGAGGACTCCTGCAAACCCGCCAGGGCACGCATGATGGGCACCCCCGCCTTGAGCAGCGTGTACATCTGGCGCGAGAACAGCATCAGCTCCAGCGGATCCACCGTCTGCTTCTGCGACAGGCGCTGCCACAGCGTCATCTCCTGCGCCTGCGTGGTGCGCGTGTTGCGCGAAAGCTTGATTTCGGTTGGAATGATGCCGGTGTTCAGCAGTTGGTCGGCGATGACGCCGCTGTCCGCGCCTTCCAGCGTGCCCTGTATCAGTTCGCCGCCGCGGTTACTGCGGCCTTTGTAGTTGAAAACCGGCACGCTTAATCCTCGACCTGGTTGCTGATGCGCATCACTTCAGCGATGCTGGTGTGTCCCAGTTTCATTTGATGCAGGGCGGCATCGAGCAAGGTCCTGCCTTTGAGGTGATCGCGCGCAGCCTGCAGGAAGTGCGTGTTGCCTTCGTGCGCGGCGGCATCCACCAGGTCCTGTGTCATCTCCAGCATTTCGTACACGCCCATGCGGCCGTGGTAGCCGGTGCCGTTGCAGTGCGAGCAACCGCGCCCGTGCAGCAACTTACCCCAGTCGCCGCCGGCCACCCCCTCTGCCGCCAGCCACTCGGCCTCCTGCGGCGTGGGCACGTGCGCTTCGCTGCAACTTTCGCACACGCGGCGCAGCAGGCGCTGCGCCAGCACCACCTGCACCGAGGAAGCGACCATGTATTTCGGCGCGCCCATATCGACCAGGCGGAACAGCGTGCCCGCGGAATCGCGCGTGTGCAGGGTGGAGAACACCAGGTGGCCGGTCATCGCCGCGCGCATCCCGATCTGCGCCGTTTCGGCGTCGCGCATTTCGCCGACCAGGATCACGTCCGGGTCCTGGCGCAAGGCGGCGCGCAGCACTTTGGAAAAAGTGAGTTCGATCTTTTCGTTCACCTGCACCTGGTTGATCCCGGGCAGGCGATATTCCACCGGGTCTTCCACCGTGATGATCTTCTGGTCGATGGTGTTGATCTCGGCCAGACCGGCATACAGCGTGGTGGTTTTGCCCGATCCGGTCGGGCCGGTGACCAGCACCATGCCGTTGCTGCGCTGGATGATCTCGCGGAAACGCTTGAGCATTTCCGGCGGCATGCCCAGTTTGTCCAGCGTCAGGAAGCTGCCGCTCTGGTTGAGCAGACGCATCACCACCGATTCGCCGTATTGGGTGGGCATGGTGGAAATCCGCACGTCGATCGCCTGCTCGCGCACACGGATGTTGAAACGGCCATCCTGCGGCAGACGTTTCTCAGAAATGTCGAGACCGGACATCAGCTTCAGGCGCAACGCGATCGAACCCGCGATCTTGCTGTCGGCCTCGGTTTGCAGGTGCAGCGCGCCGTCGATGCGGAAGCGGATCTGTAAACGTGTTTCCTGCGGCTCGATGTGCACGTCGGAGGCACCGATCTGCACCGCATCCTCGAACATGGTCTGCAACAGCTTGACCACCGGCGCTTCTTCGGTCCCGACCGTGTCGGAGAGCGCGCCGAAATCGATGTAGCCCTCACCCAACTCTTCCGAGACCTCGCGCGCCAGACCGCTGATCTCGTCGGTACGCCGATAGACGCGGTCGATGGTCTCCAGCAACTGGCCCTCGGTGACCACCGCCACGTCGATGTCGCGTTTGAGGATGCGCGCGATTTCGTCGAAGGCGAACAGGTCGGTCGGATCGGTCATCCCGACCAACGTTGCACCATTACGTTCTTCCAGCGCCAGCGCGCGGAATCGCCGCGCCTGATTCTCGGGCAGACTGCGCACGACCTCCAGGTTGGGGTTGTAATACTTGAGATTGATGTAGGGGATGTTGAGCTGTTTGGCCAGCGCTTCGGAGATCTGGTCTTCGGTGATGAAGCCGTTATCCACCAGCACGCGCCCCACTTTTCGTCCCGTGCGCTTTTGCTGTTCCAGCACGAACTGCAGCTGTTCGAGCGAGATGAGTTTTTGCTGGACCAGCAAGTCGCCGAGGCGAACTTTTTCCGGACGCGCCATAATTCCCCCTGAAGATTTTTAGTTACGGCATAACCTGAAGGTTAGCCTGCACTGAAACTTCCGTTTTTCGAGACACCAACCGATCGGGTGCGGAAGTTAGCCGTTTTCCCTATATCTGACAAGACCTTTCACGACTTTTCACATGTTCAATGTCATTCTTTTCGAGCCCGAGATTCCGCCCAATACCGGCAACGTCATCCGCTTGTGCGCCAACACCGGTGCGCATCTGCACCTGATCCGTCCGCTTGGTTTCTCGCTGGACGACAAACAATTGCGCCGCGCCGGTCTGGATTATCACGAGTACACCACGCTGCAGGTGCATGACAGTCTGGCGCAAGGTCTGGCGGCACTGGGACAACCGCGATTATTCGCGCTGACCACCAAAGGGACACACCCTTTCCACACGGTCGCCTGCCAGCCCGGCGATGCCTTCCTGTTCGGTCCCGAAAGCCGCGGCCTGCCGGCGGAGGTATTGGCCGCGTTGCTGCCGGAACAGCATCTGCGCCTGCCCATGTTGCCGGACAATCGCAGTCTGAATCTGTCCAATACGGTGGCCGTGGTGGTGTATGAGGCGTGGCGACAGTGCGGATTTGCGGGGAGCGTGTAATGGAGCACCCTCCCTTGTGGGAGCGGCTTTAGGTGAATTCTTCGCCCTGGGCGCGGCTGAGGAGTTGTTCGACGGCTTTATCAACCGGAAGCGACTCGTACAACACGCGATAGACCGCCGTGCAGATCGGCATTTCAACCCGGTTTTGCGCGGCAACAACTTGCACCTCTCGGGCGGTATAAACCCCCTCTGCCACGTGCCCCAGTTCTTTCAGAATATTCGGCAGCGATTGGTGCCGCGCCAGCAGCATGCCGACCTGGCGGTTGCGCGACAGGTCGCCGGTGCAGGTGAGGATGAGGTCGCCCACGCCGGACAGGCCGCCCAGGGTTTCGGCGCGCCCGCCCAGCTTCAACCCCAGCCGCGACATCTCGACCAGGCCGCGCGTGAGCAGCGCCGCGCGCGCGTTCATTCCCATTTGCATGCCGTCGCTGATGCCGGCCGCGATGGCCAGCACGTTCTTGATCGCGCCGCCGATCTCAACCCCCGCCACATCGGTGCAGGAATAGATGCGCAGGCGCGAATGGTGCAAGGTGTGCGCCATCCGTTGCGCGAAAGCGGGATCGGCGGAGGCGAGGGTGAGCGCGGTGGGGAGGCCGCGCGCGACTTCCTGGGCGAAGCTGGGGCCGCTCAGCACGCCGCACGGGAAGGCCGGCGGCAAAATTTCGCGCACGATCTGGTGGGGCAGCAGCGAGGTGGCGGCTTCGAAACCCTTGCACAGCCAGATGACACTCATCGGCTTGGCCCGTGCAGCGAGGGTGGCCAGAGTCGCGCGCAAACCGGACACCGGCACCGCGAGAATCAGCAGTTCGGCATTGGCAAGCACCGCGTCGAGATCGGCGCTGACTGCCAGCCCGTCGGGAAGCATCACATCGGGCAGATAACGCCCGTTGCGCCGGGTTTCGCGCATCGTTGCCGCCTGCGCCGCATCGCGCGCCCACAGGGCGACCGCATGGCGGCCGGCGAGACTGATCGCCAGCGCCGTGCCCCATGCTCCCGCTCCCAGTACGGCAATGTTCATGGTTTATTCGCCCCACACATCGGTATTCCTGATAAAGCCGGTCGAACCGTCACGGTGGCGCACCTTGACCCAGCTGCCGACATTGCCCAGCCATTCCAGTCCCACCTGGCGTTCCGCCCTGAACGCCAGCGGCGCGCTGCTGCTCCAGCTTTGGCGCACGATCGCTTCGCGCGCGGTGACCACCACATAACGCTTGCGGCTCAATTTGCGCTTTTCGATCCAGAACATCTTGCCGGCGGCATCGCGCGCCTTGACCCAGTTTTCCAGCAAAACCAGTTGCTGCAACGGCAAATAGCGCGTGGCAACATACAGTTTTTTTGCCTTGAGCGAGTTGGCGTCATACAGGATCGCCGGTTCGGCGACCGAGACGAACTCCGCCGCGCCCGCCGCCGTGCCGGCCAGCAGAACAGTTGCCAGGAGCGCGCGGCGCAGCATCAGTGCTTGACCGCAGCCGCCTCTTGTTGCGCCTGCGCCTGCTGCTTCTGTTGCTGGTAGATGGCGTCGAAGTTGATCGGGTTGAGCAGAACCGGGGCAAAGCCGCCGCGCACTGCCAGATCCGATACCACTTCGCGCAGATACGGGTAAAGAATGTTTGGGCAAACCACGGCGAGCACGGTTTCCATTTCCTGCGGCGGCATGTTGCGCACCTGGAAGATGCCGGCCTGTTTGGCTTCGATCAGGAACATCACCTGGTCTTTTTCCTCCAACGTGGCGGTGACGGTGACCATCACTTCGACTTCATACACGCCTTCTTCAACCGCACCCGCTTTGGTTTGCAGTTGCAGGTCAATCTTGGGGTTTTCGCGCTTGAGAAAGATCGCAGGCGCGCCGGGAATCTCCAGCGACAGGTCTTTCACATAGAGTTTTTCGATATTGAACAACGGTGCGGTTTGTTCCTGGGGGGCGGCAGTTTCAGTCATTTCTGTTCCTTCTATGATTAATGGTTCAAGAGCGGCGTCAGTTCACCGGACTGGTCGAGTTCGACCATGTCGTCGAAACCCCCGATGTGGCGGTCGCCGATAAAAATTTGCGGCACGGTGCGGCGCTGGCTGCGTTGTTCCATGATGAGGCGCTGTTGCGGATCGAGATCGACGCGGATCTTTTCGATTTCGGTCACACCCTTGCGCAACAGCAAGCGCTCGGCATTGATGCAGTAAGGACAGACGGCGGTGCAATACATCACGATTTTTGCCATGTCTTTTCCTTATTTTTCCAGCGGCAGGCTGGCTTTCTGCCAGGCCAGGATGCCGCCGTTCAGCAGATAGGTTTCCTTGAAGCCCTGCTTGCCAAGCCATGAGGTGATCGGGGCGGCGCGATTGCCACTGCGGCATACCACGACGATGGGGCGGTTGCGGTATTTCTCCAGTTCGCCGATGCGGCCCTTCAGTTGTCCGGCCGGAATCAGGCGGCTGTTGATGATGTGGCCGCTGTCATATTCCTTTTGTTCGCGCACGTCGAGCACCAGCGCGTTGCTGCGGTTGATGAGCTGCGTCGCGCGCGCAGTGTCGGTTTCCTTGACGCCGAGGATGCGGTTGCCAAAATAACTCCAGAACAGCATGTAGCCGCTGATCAGGGTGATCGACAGGGTTAACAGGTTATCGAGCAGAAACTGCTGCACTTCGGTACTCCTCGTATTTCAGGGAGGCGAATTCTAACAGAGGCTGGAAGCGCCCGGGCTGGCGCGTGGCCAGTTGCGCCAGTTCGTCGCGCGCCCGCTTGAATTCTCCGGGGTAGGCCCAGATCGCATTTTGCAGCAGGTCGCGCGCCGCCATTTCCTCGCCGTTCCAGGCCAGCAGCCATGCCTGGGAATAGCACAAGGTGGCGGTCGGAATGTAACGGATGGCATGGCTGTTGAGCGCCAGTTTTTGCGCCAGCCTGTCCTCGCTCGGCTCCATCATGCCGGCGATGAACAGCTGGCCGTAGGAGCTGAACAGCGGGTAATCCAGCGCCAGCAATAACTCGTCATGCGCCCGCGTGGCGGCGGCGACGCCGGAAGCGGCGACATTGCGGGCGCTCAGCGCATTCTCCAGGTGACGGTAGCCTTGCAAGCCCTGCCACAACGAGACGGCGCCCAGCAACAGAATGACGGCGACCGACAAGCGCCCCACGCCGCGCAGTTCCAGCTTGTAGCTGGCGCCATCGAGTGCGCCCAGCAGTACGGCGGCAATGCCGATGAAATAGGCATACCACAAGGGATATTCGAGCAGACTGTGGATGGCGAGAACCGCCAGCACGGCGTAGCCCCACCAGTGTTCGGGGGTGAATTCGGCGCGCCGCACAAATGCCCGCCATACCCACAGGCCAACCGTCGCGCACAGCACGGCCAACCCGGCCAGCCCGGTTTCCGCCGCGAGTTGCAGCACGATGTTGTGCGCGTTGTTGTACAGGCCGCTGATGGCCGGATTGCGCAGCTCCGCCGCCAGCTGCAGATGTTGCCAGGCGAATTGGCCAAAGCCCGCGCCGAACAGCGGATACTGCGCAAAAATCAGCCCGGCCTCGCGCCACAGATGAAGGCGGATACTGCCGCTGGCGGCTTTACCGAACAGGCGCTCGGCGGCCGTCACGCTGCCGCCGCTGCCGCCCTGCAACCAGGGCAACTGCACCAGCCCGTGCATCAGCAGATAACCCAGCCACAGCGCGGCGGCATAGCCAAACAGCGGACGCAACGCGCGGTCGCGGCGCTGCCACAGCCAGGCCAATAACAGGATGAAGCTGAGATAGAGCCAGGCACTGCGCGAACCCGACAACA